>Ga0207655_1000448_pt1 | contig 54335 bp, 53 predicted proteins | sample KBSM44metaG_FD_184398 | JGI IMG/M metagenome (GOLD analysis project Ga0207655, IMG submission 184398) | Miscanthus rhizosphere microbial communities from Kellogg Biological Station, Michigan, USA - KBS M4-4 metaG (SPAdes) (version 2) | ecosystem: Host-associated > Plants > Roots > Rhizosphere >...
CCCCAACTTTGATGACAACCCGCCGCCGACCCTTCAGGTCGCGGCCACTGCCATCTGATTGGAGTTTGATGACCATGAGTGTGGAAACTCAAAAGGAAACCCTGGGCTTCCAGACCGAGGTGAAGCAGCTGCTGCACCTCATGATCCATTCGCTGTATTCCAACAAGGAAATCTTCCTTCGCGAATTGATCTCGAACGCCTCTGACGCTGTCGATAAATTACGTTTTGAAGCGCTGGCCAAGCCTGAATTGCTGGAAGGCGGCGCTGAGCTGAAAATCCGTGTGAGCTTCGACAAGGACGCTAAAACCGTCACCCTCGAAGACAACGGCATCGGCATGAGCCGTGAAGATGCGGTCACTCACTTGGGCACCATCGCCAAGTCCGGTACCGCCGATTTCATGAAGCACCTGTCTGGTGATCAGAAAAAAGACTCGCACCTGATCGGTCAGTTCGGTGTTGGTTTCTACTCGGCGTTCATCGTCGCCGATAAAGTTGACGTATTCAGCCGCCGTGCCGGCCTCGCTGCCAGCGAAGGTGTGCACTGGTCGTCCAAGGGCGAAGGCGAATTTGAAATCGCCACCGTCGAAAAAGCTGATCGCGGCACCCGTATCGTTCTGCACCTGAAATCCGGCGAAGACGAGTTCGCCGATGGCTGGCGCCTGCGCAACATCATCAAGAAGTATTCCGACCACATCGCCTTGCCGATCGAGTTGCCGAAAGAAGTTGCAGCCGCCGAAGGCGAAGAGAAGCCTGCCGTTGAGTGGGAAACCGTCAACCGCGCCAGCGCCCTGTGGACTCGCCCTCGCACTGAAGTGAAGGACGAGGAATACCAGGAGTTCTACAAGCACGTCGCTCACGATTTCGAAAACCCGCTGAGCTGGAGCCACAACAAAGTCGAGGGCAAGCTCGAGTACACCTCGCTGCTTTATGTGCCGACCCGTGCTCCGTTCGATCTGTACCAGCGTGAAGCGCCGAAAGGCCTGAAGCTGTACGTGCAGCGCGTGTTCGTCATGGATCAGGCTGAGTCGTTCCTGCCGCTGTACCTGCGCTTCATCAAAGGCGTGGTCGATTCCAACGACCTGTCGCTGAACGTGTCGCGGGAAATCCTGCAGAAAGACCCGATCATCGACTCCATGAAATCGGCGCTGACCAAGCGCGTTCTGGACATGCTGGAAAAACTGGCGAAGAACGAGCCTGAGCAATACAAAGGCTTCTGGAAGAACTTCGGTCAGGTCATGAAAGAAGGTCCGGCAGAAGACTTCGCCAACAAAGAAAAAATTGCCGGTCTGCTGCGTTTCGCGTCCACTCAGGGCGACGACGGTGAGCAGGTTGTAAGTCTGGCCGACTACCTGGCTCGTACCAAGGAAGGTCAGGACAAGATCTACTACCTGACCGGCGAAACCTACGCGCAAGTCAAAAACAGCCCGCACCTGGAAGTTTTCCGCAAGAAAGGCATCGAAGTGCTGCTGCTGACCGACCGTATCGACGAGTGGCTGATGAGCTACCTCAGCGACTTCGACGGCAAGAGCTTTGTCGACGTGGCACGCGGTGACCTGGACCTCGGCAACCTGGATTCGGAAGAAGACAAGAAAGCCGCGGAAGAAGTCGCCAAGTCCAAAGAAGGCCTGGTTGAGCGTCTCAAGACCGCTTTGGGTGAGTCCGTTGCTGAAGTGCGGGTTTCCCATCGCCTGACCGATTCCCCGGCGATTCTGGCCATCGGCGAGCAGGACCTGGGCCTGCAAATGCGTCAGATCCTGGAAGCCAGCGGTCAGAAGGTTCCGGATTCGAAGCCGATCTTCGAATTCAACCCGGCTCACCCGCTGATCGAGAAGCTCGACAACGAGCAGAGCGACGAGCGCTTCGGCGACCTGTCGCACATTCTGTTCGATCAGGCGGCCCTGGCGGCCGGCGACAGCTTGAAAGACCCGGCCGCTTATGTGCGTCGTCTGAACAAGCTGCTGGTTGAACTGTCGGTTTAACCACGTTGTATAAAAACCCGCTTCGGCGGGTTTTTTCATTCTGGTGCTTTTTTACTGGGAGTCAGTCATGAGCCAAATCACTGTTCGATCCGTCGCCTATCAGATCGACGGCCAATCGTATGAAAGCCGTCTGGCCTTCGATGCCGACCATAAAGGCCCGCGTCCGGGTCTGTTGATGGCGCCGAACTGGATGGGCGTCAGCGTCGGCGCCGAGGAGATTGCCAAATCGGTGGCATCCAAGGGTTATGTGGTGCTGATCGCGGATCTGTACGGGCAATCGGTTCGTCCGCAGAACGGCGACGAGGCAGGCGCGGCGATGATGCCGCTGAAGAATGATCGCGCCTTACTGCGCAAACGCATGCAGGCAGCCTTCGAACAACTGCAAGGGCAGGGCGAGGCGGCGGTCGATACCTCGAAACTGGCGACTTTTGGTTTCTGCTTCGGTGGTTGCTGCGCGCTGGAGCTGGCGCGTAGCGGTGCGCCGGTGAAGGCTGCGGTGTCGTTCCACGGCACGCTCGATACGCCGAACGTGAACGATGCGAAAAACATCAAGGGTTCAGTGCTGGTGCTGCATGGCGCTGCCGATCCGCTGGTGCCGAAAGAGCAGCTGCCAGCGTTTGAAGCTGAGATGAATGCCGACGGTGTGGATTGGCAATTGCTGAGCTATGGCGGCGCGGTGCATTCGTTCACCGACCCGCATGCCAACGTGCCGGGCATGATGATGTATGACGCGAAAACCGCGGCTCGCGCGTTCACGTCGATGCATAACTTGCTGGATGAAGTGTTCAAGGGTTGATTGCTGCTCTCGGTCCGGACGATGATCGTTCCCACGCTCTGCGTGGGAATGCCTCCAGGGACGCTCGCGGCGTGGGAACGATCAGCCGATCAGTTACAGGGGCGTTGGCGGGCTTCGGTGTTTCGGCAACTCAATCCGCTCACTTTCCCCCGGCACCGTCGGCCAATCCCCGGCCGCCCAGCGCCGACGTGCTTCATCAATCAACGCCGGATCACTGGCCACGAAGTTCCAGTTGATCCGTCGTGGCCCGTCCAGTGGCGCTCCGCCAAACAGTACGGCATGGCAGTCACTCTCGGCGAACAGCGTCATCTCTTCCCCGGCCGGCAGCACTACTAGCGTGTAGGGCTCCAGCAGCTCGCCATCAAGCTGCGCCTCGCCGCTCAACACATACAGCGCCCGTTCTTCATGCTCGGTGGGAATCAGCAGCGTGGTCGCCGTTTGCAGGTTCAATTCGGCATACAGCGTAGGCGAAAGCACCGGGACCGGTGATTCAAGGCAAAAGCCCTTCCCGGCGATCATTCGTATCTTCACGCCAAGGTTTTCGCTGACGGGCAGCGTGGCTGCTGGATGGTGGCTGTAGTGTCCTGGGCCGTGCTCACGGTCCTTGGGCGAAGCCAGCCAGATCTGTAAGCCGTGCATCGTACCGCCACTGTTCTTCAAGGCTTCGGGCGTGCGTTCGACGTGGGCAATCGCACTGCCGGCGGTCATCCAGCTGACATCGCCGGCATTCACCACCTGATCGGAACCGAGGCTGTCCTTGTGCTGGATTTGCCCTTCGAACAGGTAGGTGAGGGTGGACAGCCCGATGTGCGGATGCTGACGGATGTCCATGCCTTTGCCCGGTGGATAATGGGTTTCGAGCATGTGGTCGAAAAACACGAAGGGCCCGACGTTGCGGCACTTGGCTGATGGCAAAGGGCGAAGGATCGGCTGGCCTTCGACATCTTCGGCGCGGGGGCGGATCACGAGCGGAGTGTTCATGGTGCGTTCCAGGCTGAGCGGGTGACGCAGGGAGCATAACCCGCTTGCGCAGCCGTTGCCGCTATTGGCTGAAGGCGCCTTCGGACAGATGAGTCTCGATGCTGACTTCAGAGGTGGTCATCAGCTTGTGTACCGGGCAGCGGTCGGCCACGCGGTGCAGCTCGTCGCGCTGGGCGTCGGTGAGTACGCCCTTGAGCGTGAGTTTGACGTGCAGGGCATATTTGCCTTTCTGCTCTTCACTGTTGTCGCGCTTGACCTCGACCCCGACGCCGGTCAGTGGGATGCCCTTCTTCTTCGCATACAGTTTCAAGGTCAGGGCCTTGCAGGCGCCGAGGGCCGCGTCGAAATAGTCATGGGGCTCTGGCGCGGTGCCTTCGCCACCGGACGACTTGGGAACATCGGCAAACAGTTCATGGTCATCGATCTGGACGCTGTGACGAAAACCTTCGGCGGAGACAGTATTGACGGTAACGGTCATGGGAAACCTCGCAGGGATCAGGAAAAGTCATTCGATCAAAAAAGACCCTGAATTTATAGAGTATTCCTTCACGTTCGCGTTCCTATTTTTTGCCGGACGATTTGGCCACAGCTCAAAGTTGTCATTGTCCTGTCCCCCCCCGCTTAACGCCAGACGAAAAAAAGCCCCGCGTTTGCGGGGCTTTCATGTCGGTCCGGATCAGCTGCCTTTGACCGTCTTGCCGTTGACCGTACCGTCGAGGAGCATGATGTTGTACTCCTTGCCGTCGGTTTCGACCTGTTGCAGACGGACCAGCAGGTAATCCCAATCCTTGGCGAACCACAGCACGGTGATGCGCTTGCTTTGTGTCGGATCGCGCACGCGCTCGACCTTGACCGCATCGATCTGGCCTGCCTTGGTGTCGACTTTCTCCGAGCCCAGCACGCGGAAGTCATAGGTATCGACTTCGCCGGCATCGACGACCTGATAGCTCATGCTTTTCTTGCCGGAGGCCACGTCATGCTGCAGCGCCAGTTGATAGGTGGACTTGTCGACCATGCCGCGGTTGAGCGGGAGCTTGACGGCGTCACCGCGATCGGTGCCGGTGACCATCTTGTTGGTCCAGTCGAAATCCAGATCAGCCTTCTTGGCTTTGCCCAGGCCACCGCGTTCGAAGTGGTAGGACTGCGGCAGCAGCGTGTCCTTGTCCAGGGTCAGGGTGCTTTCTTCGGTCAGGCTGGCGATCATCATCGATGCCTTGAAGCTGAGTTTCCAGACGCCGTTGGCTTCCTTGGTCAGGCTGCGTTCGGCGGTGCCGCTCATGGGCAGTTGCTTCCAGTCGGCGGTGTAGCTGGCGGAGAAGGGATGAAGGTCCGCGGCCTGCGCAAACGGCAGGGCGAGCAGGGCGCAAGCGAAGAGCAGGGCACGACGCATAAAATCTCCTAGGTTCGAATCAAGTGGCCGCTGGCCGCGAGTAACTGTCCGTCCAGTAAAGCACCTTGTTCGCCGAGTGATAAACGGCCTTCGGCAAACCAGCGTACGGCCATCGGGTAGATCAGGTGTTCCTGGGTGTGGACTCGCTGCGCCAGACTCTGCGGCGAATCGTGCAACTCTACCGGTATTACTGCCTGTACGACCAGTGGTCCGCCATCGAGTTCCTCGGTGACGAAGTGCACGGAGCAGCCGTGTTCCGTATCGCCGGCCTCCAGCGCGCGCTGATGAGTGTGTAACCCTTTGTATTTGGGCAGCAGCGAGGGATGGATATTGAGCAGGCGACCCTGGTAATGGCGCACGAAGTCAGCGCTGAGAATGCGCATGAAACCGGCCAGTACCACGAGTTTGGGGTTGAAGGCGTCGATCAGTTCGATCAGCGCGGCATCGAAGGCCTCGCGGCCCTCGAAAGCCTTGTGATCCAGGGTGCGGGTGTCGATACCCGCGTCCCTGGCGCGTTGCAGGCCGTAGGCGTCGGCGCGGTTGGAAATCACCGCAGCAATGCGGGCCGGGCTGTCGCCGGTCCGCGTGCTGTCGATCAAGGCCTGCAAGTTACTGCCGGTGCCGGACAGCAGCACCACCACATCACAGGTCTGGGACATTAATGAGCCTTGAGGTTCTTCAGTTCGACCTGAGCCGCGCCTTCGGCAGCGGTGGCGATCTGACCGATGACCCATGGCTGCTCGCCAGCTTCACGCAGGACGTTCAGCGCGGTTTCAACGTGCTCTTGAGCCACGCAGATGACCATGCCGACGCCGCAGTTCAGCACGCGGTGCATTTCGGTTTCGTCGACGTTGCCTTTCTCTTGCAGCCAGTCGAACACCGCAGGGCGGGTCCAGCTCGCGACGTCAACCACCGCTTGAGCGCCTTTTGGCAGTACGCGCGGGATGTTGTCCAGCAGGCCGCCACCGGTGATGTGGGCCATGGCTTTGACGGCGCCGGTGTCCTTGATCAGCTTGAGCAGCGGCTTCACGTAGATACGGGTCGGAGCCATCAGCAGGTCGGTCAGCGGTTTGCCGTCGAGCTGGATATTCTCGATGTCGGAACCCGACACTTCGATGATCTTGCGGATCAGCGAGTAGCCGTTGGAGTGCGGGCCGGAAGACGGCAGGGCGAGCAGGGCATCGCCGGCAGCGACTTTCGAACCGTCGATGATTTCGGATTTTTCCACGACGCCGACGCAGAAGCCGGCCAGGTCGTAGTCTTCACCTTCATACATGCCAGGCATTTCAGCGGTTTCGCCGCCGACCAGGGAGCAGCCGGACAGTTCACAGCCGGCGCCGATGCCGGTTACAACCTGAGCAGCGGTGTCGACGTTCAGTTTGCCGGTAGCGTAGTAGTCGAGGAAGAACAGCGGCTCAGCGCCGCAGACCACCAGGTCGTTCACGCACATGGCCACCAGGTCGATGCCGATGCTGTCGTGCTTGTTCAGGTTCAGCGCCAGGCGCAGCTTGGTGCCGACGCCGTCAGTGCCCGATACCAGCACCGGTTGTTTGTAACCGGCCGGGATTTCGCAGAGGGCGCCGAAACCGCCCAGGCCGCCCATGACTTCCGGGCGCGCAGTGCGCTTGGCGACGCTCTTGATGCGTTCGACCAATGCTTCACCGGCGTCGATGTCTACACCGGCGTCCTTGTAGCTCAGGGAGGGTTGCTTGCTCATGATCCAGGCCTTTAGGGGGGATTCAGGGGTAACGACCGAGTTCAGCGGGCCTGTCGAAATTGATGAGGCAATTGCCTCACGCGCTATTTCGACACTACCCGGCTGTAGCCGGTCTGCGAAGGCGCGCGATTTTATCAGGCTTGAGGGGCAGCGGCCATCCTCGTGCCGACGGGCAGGGGCATATCGCGTTAAAAAAACTGATATTGCCCGTGTTGGCGACGTCCCACATGGCTGTATAAGGTACGACGTTAACCGTCTATCGTTATGACAGTGCGAAAACTTACCGCGATCGTGTGAATGTTTTGCTTGGGCCTGCGGTCACAGCCCTGGCTCAATCGTCTTCATGCGGTCTGTTCCAGCCGCTCTTGTCGTCAGGAATCTTCCATGCGTTTTCTTAAATTCTTGTTCGTGGGCTGTTTATCCGTGGTCAGCCTGGCCAGCCATGCCGAAACCGTCAAAGGCCTCTATCAAGTGCGCCAACCGGTCAGCGGCCAGACACCGGAGGAGCGCGACCAGGCGACTCAGCAGGCGCTGGAAACGCTGGTGTTGCGCTTGACCGGCGATCCCAAGGCGGCGCAAAGCCCTGGCCTTGCGGCCGTGCGCAAAGACCCTCAGCAGATCATCAGTCAGTTCGGCTACGACGCCGGGCCACCGCAAGTGCTGAAAGTCGATTTCGACCCGGCCACCACCGAGCAGGCCTTGCGTCGTGCCGGGCTGGCCGTGTGGGGGGCCAATCGGCCGTCGATCCTCGGCTGGTGGTTGAACGATTCCACCGAAGGTTCGAGCCTGGTCGGCGATGGTCAGGCCAGTGCTGCGCCCTTGCGTCGGGCGGCTCAGCACCGAGGCCTGCCGCTGCGTTTGCCGCTGGCTGACCTGAATGAACAGATCGTCGCCACGGCACCGAATCTGGAAGGTGCCGACCCTGCGCCACTGCGCAGTGCCTCCGATCGTTACAATGCCGATGCCTTGCTGGCGGTGCATGCCCGTGAAGAAGGGGGGCAATGGCAAGCCAAGTGGCGACTGTGGCTGGGCGATCAGAAAGAGGTCGGTAGCGTGCAGGGCGCCGATACCGCCGCCGTGGCCGATGCGGTGATGCTGGCGGTCAGCGAGCGTCTGGCGTCGCGTTTCGTTGCCAAGCCAGGTGCGTCGGGTGAGCAATTGTTGGAAGTTCAGGGCATGAATCTGGAGCGTTATGCGACGCTTGGGCGTTTGTTGGAGCCTTTTGGCGCGCGTCTGCAAAGTGTCGATGGCGACCGCGTGCTTTATCGCGTCAACGGCAGCGCCGATCAGCTGCGAGCTCAGTTGTCCCTGGCGCAATTGCAGGAGGTTCCGGCCAGTCAGGTGCCGGCACCTGTTCAGCCGGTGACTGTGGGTTCTGCGCCGGCCGCAGCGCCAGCGCCTGCCCCGACGCCGCAGTTGCATTTCCGTTGGTGAGTTTTTTCTTTATATAGAAGCAGGAGTGGTACATGGCCGATACGCGGCGTTGGTTCTGGCTCGGTGGGGTGGCCCTGCTTTGCGCGTTTGTTTACCTGTTGCATCCGATCCTGACGCCGTTCCTGGTGGCGCTGTTGCTGGCCTATCTGTTCGACCCGCTGGTGGATCGGCTGGAGAAGCTCGGCTTGTCCCGGACATGGGGCGTGGTGGCGGTGTTCGCGTTGTTCACGATGGTCCTCACCACGCTGTTGTTGGTGTTGGTGCCGATGCTCGCCAAGCAGCTGTTTCGCTTGTATGAACTGGCGCCGCAGATGCTCGACTGGTTGCAGCACACCGCGTTGCCGTGGGCGCAATCGAAGTTGGGTTTGTCGGAGGGCTTCTGGAAGTTCGACAAGCTCAAGGCAGCGATCAGCGAGCATATGGGCCAGACCACCGACATTGTCGGCGTGGTGCTGAGTCAGGCGACGGCTTCAGGCCTTGCGCTGATCGGCTGGCTGGCCAATCTGGTGCTGATCCCGGTGGTGAGTTTTTATCTGTTGCGCGACTGGGACCTGATGATGGCCAAGATCCGCAGCTTGCTGCCGCGTGATCGTGAAGAGCGTGTCATGACCCTGGCTGGGGAATGCCATGAAGTGCTTGGGGCGTTCGTGCGCGGACAGTTGCTGGTGATGCTGGCGCTGGGTGTGATCTACGCCGCTGGCTTGATGATCGTCGGGCTGGAACTGGGGTTGTTGATCGGTCTGATTGCCGGCCTGGCGGCGATCGTGCCGTACATGGGGTTTGTCATCGGGATTGGCGCGGCGTTGATTGCCGGCCTGTTCCAGTTCGGTGGCGATCTGTATCCCATGATCGGTATCGTCGCGGTGTTCATGGTCGGCCAGGCGCTGGAAGGCATGGTTCTGACGCCGTTGTTGGTGGGTGACCGGATCGGCCTGCACCCGGTGGCGGTGATCTTTGCGATTCTGGCCGGCGGCGAGCTGTTTGGTTTTACCGGGGTGCTGCTGGCATTGCCGGTGGCGGCGGTGATCATGGTTCTGGTGCGCCATGTGCATGATTTGTATAAAGATTCGGATATCTACGGCGGTGTCGACGAGTCTGAGAAGTAAGGCCTTTTGATCGCTCGTCGCGGGCAGCCTGGTTTCACGCCGGGTTTGCCCGTATCCCTCGCGCGGCTGTCACATGCACCGCCAAAGAAACTGTCATAAAACCAGCACGTTAACGCAAACCTTTGATTTTGCTTGTGGTCTGTCGCATTGTGCCGTCAGCTTCACGGGTATAAACTTCGCAAACTTTACACAGAGGCCACTAACGGTTCCTTTGGAACTGTTCAGTCAGCATGAAACCGATTCAGCTGCCCCTAGGTGTGCGTCTGCGTGATGACGCCACCTTTATCAATTACTACCCAGGCGCCAATGCCGCTGCACTCGGCTATGTCGAGCGGCTGTGCGAAGCCGACGCCGGCTGGACGGAAAGCCTGATTTACCTCTGGGGCAAGCACGGGGTAGGGCGCACGCATTTGTTGCAGGCGGCTTGCCTGCGTTTCGAGCTGATGGGTGAACCGGCGGTGTATCTGCCGCTGGCCGAGTTGATGGACCGCGGCATCGAAATCCTCGACAACCTCGAACAATACGAACTGGTTTGCCTGGACGATTTGCAGGCGGTCGCCGGCAAGGCGGATTGGGAAGAGGCGTTGTTCCATCTGTTCAATCGTCTGCGTGACAGCGGTCGGCGTCTGCTGATCGCCGCCTCGACATCCCCGCGCGAACTACCGGTGAAGCTGGCGGACCTCAAGTCTCGGCTGACACTGGCGCTCATCTTCCAGATGCGTCCGCTCTCTGACGAAGACAAGTTGCGTGCCTTGCAGTTGCGCGCCTCCCGTCGTGGCCTGCACCTGACTGACGAAGTCGGTCATTTTATTTTGACTCGCGGTACTCGCAGCATGAGTGCGCTTTTCGAGCTGCTTGAGCGCCTCGATCAGGCCTCCCTTCAAGCTCAGCGCAAGCTGACAATCCCGTTCCTGAAAGAGACGTTGGGCTGGTAAAAGCCAGGTTTTTCGCGGGCTCCGGCATATTCCAGGCGTCAACAAATCCGCTTTCCTGCAGGGGAGCAGGCTGCGCAAAGGTTCAAAATGGGCTTAAGCGCTTAGATGGAAACGAGAAACCGATAAGTCACATAAAGATCGATTGAATTTGCAAATGAGATCGATAGCGGGCATAGTCTCGGCTTCTTTACAACTATCAGCCACGGTCGTGCCCATGCTAAATCGCTTCGCACCCCTCGTGCCTCTCGCACTCGTCACCCTGTTGTTCGGTTGCGCTGCTCACTCTCCAGTGTCCCAGCAAGAGCCACAGCATCAGGTTTCAAATTCAGTTACCGCGCAGTCTTCTTCCGTTCTTTTCCAGGAAGAGCTGGCAACCAATAAAGAACTGGCAGACTTCGCCGGGGGCAAGTCGTATCAGCTTCCGGTTCTGGCTGACAGCATCCTCGAACGTGGCATGTCCCTGATCGGTACCCGTTACCGTTTCGGCGGCACCTCCGAGGCAGGCTTCGACTGCAGCGGCTTCATCGGTTATCTGTTTCGTGAAGAGGCTGGCATGAACCTGCCGCGCTCCACTCGCGAAATGATCAACGTTGACGCTCCGCTGGTGGCTCGCAGCGCCCTCAAGCCGGGTGACCTGCTGTTCTTCGCCACCAATGGCCGTCGCGGTCGTGTCAGTCACGCCGGGATCTACGTGGGTGACAACCAGTTCATCCACTCCAGCAGCCGCAAAAGCGGTGGTGTCCGGGTCGATAGCCTGGGCGACAGCTACTGGAGCAAGACCTTCATCGAAGCCAAGCGTGCGCTCGCAATGGCACCGGCTGCAGCGCCTATCGTCACTGCGCGCCAATAAGCGGACAGTTTACAAGGCGAACTTAAAGTCTTACTTGAAGTTTGCCGCGTAGCCGCTAGAATCCTGATCTATTATTGATGGCAAACCGCCTGCGTTCTGCGCAGGCGGTTTTCTTTTCTGTCTTTGTGGCAGAAAAAAGCCGCAGCCAGATCAGGATGTTCTGTTTATGACGATGTCGGCCCGCCTCGCACTCATGTTCTTCGCTGCGCTGCTCAGCGCCTGCGCCAGCCGCACACCGCCACCTGCGCCGGTGGTTCGCGCACCGATTGTTTTCGGTTCTCCCCAAGCCTTTTCCCCTGCGGCAGAAGACGTGCTGTTTCGCGCGCTCGGTCTGGTGGGGACGCCTTATCGTTGGGGCGGCAACACGCCGGATTCCGGGTTCGATTGCAGCGGTTTGATCGGTTACGTCTATCGCGATGTCGCAGGCATTTCCTTGCCGCGGTCCACACGCGAGATGATCGGCATGCAGGCTCCCGACGTCGGCAAGGAAGGCCTGCAAACCGGCGACCTGATCTTCTTCGCCACCAATGGCGGCTCCCAGGTCAGCCATGCCGGGATCTATGTCGGCGAAGGGCGCTTCGTCCATGCACCAGCCACGGGCGGCACGGTCAAGCTGGACAGCTTGTCCAAGGCTTACTGGCAGAAAGCCTACCTGAGCGCCAAGCGCGTCCTGCAGCCCGAGCACTTGGCACATAATCCCTAGGGGGTTGTCATGATCGCTCTGGCGGAGTTGTAGGAGCGAGGCTTGCCCGCGAAGGCGGCAGCACAGTCAACATTGATATCGACTGACACACCGCTTTCGCGGGCAAGCCTCGCTCCTACGGACAGACTTTACTTGGCCGCGGAAACGCGCCACACCTTGTTCCCCACATCATCCGCCACCAACAAGCCGCCCTGCTGATCGATCACCACGCCCACCGGCCGCCCCATGGCTTTTCCCTCGTCGTTGAGGAAGCCGGTAAGCACATCCAGCGGCTGTCCGCTCGGTTTGCCGGCGCTGAACGGCACGAAAATTACTTTGTAGCCGCTGTGCGGTTTACGGTTCCACGAGCCATGCTGGCCGATGAAGGCGCCTTGGGTGAACGGCGCGGGCAACTTGCTGCCTTCGGCGAACGTCAGGCCCAGCGACGCGGTATGGGGCCCCACTGCGTAGTCCGGTGCAATGGCCTTGGCGACCAGATCGGGGTTTTGTGGCTCGACGCGAACATCGACATGTTGCCCGTAATAGCTGTAAGGCCAGCCATAGAACCCGCCGTCCTTCACTGAAGTGATGTAGTCCGGCACCAGGTCGCTGCCGATTTCGTCACGCTCGTTGACTGCGGTCCACAGTGCGCCGCTTTGTGGCTCCCAGGCCAGGCCGTTCGGGTTGCGAATCCCCGAGGCGAAGATTCGATGGTTGCCGGTGGCGCGATCGACTTCCCAGATCGCCGCGCGACCTTCCTCCTGATCCATGCCGTTTTCACCAACGTTGCTGTTCGAGCCCACGGTGACGTACAGCTTGCTGCCGTCCTTGCTGGCGATGACGTTTTTGGTCCAGTGGTGATTTCGCGTGCCGCCCGGCAAATCGACCACTTTGATTGGCTGTGACTTGATCGCTGTCTCGCCGTTTTCATAGTGAAAACGCAGCAAGCGGTCGGTGTCGGCGACATACAGGTCTTTGCCAACCAGGGTCATGCCGAAAGGCGAGTTGAGGTTTTCCAGGAACACCGTGCGGGTTTCGGCGACGCCGTCGTGGTCCTTGTCCCGCAGCAGAGTGATGCGGTTCGGGCTGGGGACGCCAGCCCCGGCGCGGCCCATGACTTTGCCCATGATCCAGCCGCGAATGCCATTGCTGTCATCGGATTTGGACGGCGCGTTGGTTTCGGCCACCAGTACGTCGCCGTTGGGCAGCACGTAGAGCCAGCGCGGGTGTTCGAGGTTTTCGGCAAACGCTGCTACTTGAGTGCCTGCGGCGGCGACGGGTTTTTTACCCTGAGGCCAGCCGATCGCCGGGGCGATGTTCACCGTCGGGATCAGGGTTTTGTTCGGTTCCGGCAGCTTGGGCGACGGTCCGGTGCCGTCCGAGACTTGCAGGCTGGAGGTTTCACCACAGGCGGCGAGCCCTCCGGCGAGCGCGATGATGAGAATGAGCTGGGGTTTGCGCATTACTGATCTTCCCTATGAATGCATTGACGTAATCATAGAGAAGCGTAAACACCCGATGGTTCAACCGGTCAGCCGCGGGCCTCCTTGAACAGCACGGCGATCCCCGGATGGTAGTTGCCGGCTTCATTGCGCAACTTGCGGTAGGCGTAGGGGAAATACCAGGCCACGGCGCAGGTGTGCTCCTTTTGCAGGTCGTCGAGCATGTCCTGGAGTTCTTCCGGGGTGGCGCTGTGCTGGGCTTTTTGCGGGGCGACAAACAGGCAGCCGAGTTTCAGGTCGCTGGCGTAGCTGATGCGCTTCGCGTCGCTGGTGATGTCCGCCAGTGCCTGGGTCAGGTTCAGGTTGTTGACCCGCGGCCAGCGCTGGGTGGCCTGCAGGTACGCGCGTTCTTCGCTGGTGGCGATAAACAGATCGGCGCGGGCGTTGCGTTCGCCTTCTTCGGTCTGTTTGCGCGACGGTGTTTGCTGCAGCGTGACCATTTCCGCCATCCAGGCTGCGGCAGAGAGCAGGCCGAGGTTGGCGTTTTCGTCGTACCAGTAAGGCGTATCGTTATCGCCGCGCACGGCGTTGTAGCGGTCGATACAGTCAAACCAGCGTTCCAGCACCGGGCGCAGGAATTCCAGCTTCGGATTGCTGATGATCATGCCTTGCATGTGGCTCACCCTTGTTATTGTGTTATGAGGTTGTGGCTCTTTGATATCACTGCTGGCAGTGTGGCACAAGATTGGCGTCAGATAATTGATCAGCGGCAGTTATTCGCCGGAAGGCGTCCCGTCTTTAATTGACGCTCCACCCCCAACCCTCTAACCTTCGCGGCTTGTTTCAGGTGCTCTGTGGCCTTGGTCGACAGAGTGAAACAGGGAAGCCGGTGAGTGGATTTCTTCCAGCGAAGAATGATCACGATCCCGGCGCTGCCCCCGCAACGGTAAATGAGTGAAGACTGCGCCTGATGCCACTGTGTCGATGAACGATGCGGGAAGGCGCGCAGTTGGCCCCGAGCCGCTCATGAGCCCGGAGACCGGCCTGATCCATTCAGCGGCATCACGGTGGGCGATGCCAGGCTTCTTGCCGTCTATTCTTGTGCCTGCCCGCCGTTATCCAGCCTCAACGGAGAGCTCCCCCATGACTGATACCCCCGATCGTGACGAACGCCATCTGGCGCGCATGCTGCGCAAAAAAGCCGTGATCGACGAACGCATCGCCAATTCGCCGAATGAATGCGGCCTGCTGCTGGTGCTGAGCGGCAACGGTAAAGGCAAAAGCAGTTCGGCGTTCGGCATGCTTGCGCGCTCCATGGGCCACGGCATGCAATGCGGTGTGGTGCAGTTCATCAAGGGGCGCAGCAGCACTGGCGAGGAGCTGTTCTTCCGGCGTTTCCCGGAGCAGGTGCGTTTTCATGTGATGGGCGAGGGCTTCACCTGGGAAACCCAGGACCGCCAGCGTGACATCGCCGCCGCCGAAGCTGCGTGGGCGGTGTCCCGCGAACTGCTGAGCGATCCGTCGATTGGCCTAGTGGTACTCGATGAATTGAACATCGCCCTCAAGCACGGTTACCTCGATCTCGATCAGGTGCTCAGCGACTTGCAGGCCCGTCCGCCGATGCAGCATGTGGTGGTCACTGGCCGTGGCGCCAAACCGGAGATGATCGAACTGGCTGACACCGTCACCGAAATGGGCATGATCAAGCACGCCTTCCAGGCCGGGATCAAGGCGCAAAAAGGCGTCGAGTTGTGAATCAACCACGTCAATGCCCGGCGGTACTGATTGCCGCGCCGGCCTCCGGTCAGGGCAAGACCACCGTCACCGCCGCGCTCGCCCGCTTGCACCGCAATCAGGGGCGCAAGGTGCGTGTGTTCAAATGCGGCCCGGACTTTCTCGACCCGATGATTCTCGAGCGCGCCAGCGGTGCGCCGGTCTATCAGCTGGACATGTGGATGGTCGGCGAGCAGGAAAGTCGTCGCCTGTTGTGGGAAGCCGCTGGCGAAGCTGACCTGATTCTCATCGAAGGCGTCATGGGGTTGTTCGACGGTACGCCGTCCAGTGCCGACCTGGCGCGGCATTTCGGTGTGCCGGTGCTCGGCGTGATTGACGGCACCGCGATGGCGCAGACGTTTGGTGCACTGGCCCTGGGGCTTGCGCGCTATCAGCCGGATTTGCCGTTTGCCGGTGTGTTGGCCAACCGGGTTGGCACCCTGCGTCATGCGCAATTGCTCGAAGGCAGTCTGACAGAAGGCTTGCGCTGGTACGGCGCGTTGTCCCGGGAGACCGGCATCGAATTGCCGAGTCGGCACCTCGGCCTGGTACAGGCCAGCGAATTGAATGATCTCGATCTGCGCCTCGATGCAGCCGCCGCCTCGCTGGCCAGCAGTTGCGACGTGGCGTTACCGCCTGCCGTGGAATTCGCCGCGCCTGAAGTGATCGCCGCCGAACCATTGCTGGCCGGTGTGCGGATTGCCGTGGCCCGGGACGAAGCCTTTGCGTTTACCTACGGCGCGAGCCTGGATCTGCTGCGGGCCATGGGCGCCGAATTGTCTTTCTTCTCGCCGATCCGCGACCGCGAGTTGCCGGCGGCAGACAGCCTTTATCTGCCGGGCGGTTACCCTGAATTGCACCATGTGGCGTTGTCACAAAACACGCCAATGCTGACCGCCATCCGCGTTCATCACGCGGCGGGCAAACCGTTGCTGGCCGAGTGTGGCGGCATGTTGTACCTGCTGGACTCGTTGACCGATGTCGAGGGTACTCGCGCTGAATTGGTTGGCTTGCTGACCGGTGATGCGGTGATGCAGAAGCGTTTGGCGGCGTTGGCCTTGCAGGCGGTGGAACTGCCCGAAGGTTTGCTGCGCGGGCACACCTATCACCACTCGCTGACCAGCACCGAGCTTGAGCCGATAGCGCGTGGCCTGAGCCCCAATGGCGGGCGAGGGGCGGAGGCGGTTTATCGTGAGGGGCGGATGACGGCCTCTTATGTGCACTTTTATTTTCCGTCCAATCCGGCGGCGATTGCTGCGTTGTTGGCACCCGATCGTGAAGCCGCCATCGCGAGCAGGCCATGACAGAAAACGCCTTTTCCGAAGCCGAGCGCGATGCGGTCTACCGAGCCATCGGCGAACGCCGTGACATGCGCCACTTCAGTGGCGGTACGGTCGAGCCCGAGTTACTGAGGCGCCTGCTCGAAGCCGCGCACCAGGCGCCGAGCGTCGGCCTGATGCAGCCCTGGCGGTTCATCCGCATCAGCGACCGGGCGCTGCGCGGCAAGATCCAGCAACTGGTGGAGGAAGAACGCGTCCGCACCGCCGAAGCCCTCGGCGAGCGCTCCGACGAATTCATGAAGCTCAAGGTCGAAGGCATCCAAGACTGCGCCGAAGTGCTGGTCGCTGCGCTGATGGACGGTCGCGAACGGCATATCTTCGGCCGTCGTACGTTGCCGGAAATGGACATGGCCTCGCTGTCCTGTGCCATCCAGAACCTTTGGCTGGCATCCCGCGCCGAAGGCCTGGGCATGGGCTGGGTGTCGCTGTTCGAACCGCAAGCCTTGGCGAACCTGTTGGGTTTACCGGTCGGGGCCAAGCCTTTGGCCGTTCTTTGCCTGGGGCCGGTCAAGGAATTCTATCCAGCGCCGATGCTGGTACTCGAAGGCTGGGCGCAAGCGCGTCCGCTCAACGAGTTGCTGTATGAAAATTATTGGGGAGTGAGTCAATGAGTGTGGCGTTGTTGAGTGTCGCCGCGGTCGCGCTGGATGCGCTGCTGGGTGAACCCAAACGCTGGCATCCGCTGGTGGCGTTCGGTCGTTTTGCCGATCGCATCGAACAACGTTTCAACTCCGCTGGCCGCGGCTGGCGCAGTCACGGGGTGACGGCCTGGGTGATGGCGGTCGTGCCGCTGACCTTGCTGGTCACCGCGCTGTCCTGGGCACCTTATGTTGGCTGGATCGTCGAGATTCTCGCGCTCTATTGCGCGCTTGGCATGCGCAGCCTCGGCGAGCATGTCGAGCCGGTGGCCAAGGCCCTGCGCAGCGATGATCTGGTTGAGGCGCGCACACGTGTCGGTTATCTGGTCAGCCGCCAGACCAGCGAACTGGACAAAACCGAAGTCGCCCGCGCCGCCACCGAATCGGTGTTGGAAAACGGCAGCGATGCAGTATTCGCCGCGCTGTTCTGGTTTGCTGTGGCGGGTGCGCCCGGTGTGGTGCTCTATCGTCTGAGCAACACCCTGGATGCGATGTGGGGTTATCGCAATGAGCGCTTCGAGCGTTTCGGCTGGGCCGCGGCGAAGATCGACGATGTCCTGAACTACATTCCTGCACGCCTGGTGGCGTTGACCTACGCGCTGTTGGGCAAAACCCGACTGGCGCTGAAATGCTGGCGCATCCAGGGGCCGACCTGGGACAGCCCGAATGCCGGGCCGGTGATGGCGGCTGGTGCCGGTGCGTTGGGTGTCGAGTTGGGCGGGGCGGCGATTTATCACGGCGAACTGCATCAGCGTCCGCAGTTGGGCGAAGGCGTGCCGGCGGATGCCGATTCCATCGACCGTGGCTGGCAATTGGTCCAGCGCGGGGTATGGTTATGGCTGCTGATTCTCTGCGTGGGGGCTGAATTCTATGCTTGAACACGGTGGCCGGTTGCGCAAGGCAGCACTTGAATACGGTATCGCCGAAGCCGATTGGCTCGACCTGTCCAGTGGTCTTGCGCCCTGGCCATTCCCGGTTCCGGATATCCCGCTGCGGGCCTGGGCACGTTTGCCGGAAACCGATGACGGTCTGGAGCAAGCCGCCTGCGACTATTACGGTGCGGCCCAGGTGTTGCCCGTGGCCGGTTCGCAAATGGCGATTCAGTTGCTGCCGCGTTTGCGCAGGGCCGGCAAGGTCGGTGTGCTGTCGCCGTGTTACGCCGAGCACGCCGAAGCCTGGCGTCGCAACGGTTATGTCGTGCGTGAAGTCCTGGAGTCGGAAGTCGATTTCTTTCTCGACAACCTGGACGTGCTGGTGGTGGTCAATCCGAACAATCCCACGGGTCTGAGCCTGACCCCGGCCCGCCTGCTGGATTGGCATGCGCGGCTGGCCCAGCGCGGTGGCTGGCTGGTGGTGGACGAGGCGTTCATGGACAACACACCGCATTTGAGTCTGGCGCCGTTCACCAACCAGATCGGCTTGATCGTGCTGCGTTCCTTCGGCAAGTTTTTCGGCCTGGCCGGTGTGCGGCTAGGGTTTGTGCTGGCCGAGCGCAAGTTGCTCAAACTGTTGGCCGAGCAGGTCGGGCCTTGGGCGGTCAGTGGGCCGACCCGCGTCCTGGGCCAGGCGTGCCTGACGGATACGGACGGGCACACCCGACAGCGCATTCGCACTGACGAAGCTGGCGAGCGTCTGGCGTTGCTGCTTGAGCAGTATGGTTTCAAACCTCAGGGCGGTTGCGCGTTGTTCCAGTGGCTGATCACCGAGCGCGCCCAAGCGCTGCATGAATTCATGGCCCGGCGTGGCATTCTGCTGCGGTTGTTCACCCACAACAGCAGCCTGCGTTTTGGTTTACCTGCGGATGAAGCGGACTGGTCGCGCCTCGAACAAGCCCTGCAAATCCATGCCAAGGAAAACCCATGACAACGTTGATGGTGCAAGGCACCACATCCGATGCCGGTAAAAGCACACTGGTGACGGCACTGTGTCGCTGGGTCACGCGCCAAGGCGTGAGCGTGGTGCCGTTCAAGCCGCAGAACATGGCCCTCAACAGTGCGGTGACCGCCGACGGTGGCGAGATAGGTCGCGCTCAGGCGGTGCAGGCCCAGGCTTCAAACCTTGAACCGCACACCGACATGAACCCGGTGCTGCTTAAACCCAACAGTGATACCGGCGCCCAAGTGATCATCCATGGCCGCGCCGTCACCACCATGAATGCGGTCGCCTATCACGACTACAAGGCCATCGCCATGCAGGCGGTGCTGGCCTCCCATGAACGGCTGAGCGCGGCGTATCCGCTGGTGATGGTTGAAGGGGCGGGCTCGCCGGCCGAGATCAACCTGCGCGCCGGCGACATCGCCAACATGGGGTTTGCCGAGGCGGTGGACTGCCCGGTGGTGCTGATTGCCGACATCAATCGCGGCGGGGTTTTCGCGCATTTGGTCGGTACGCTGGAGCTGCTGTCGCCCAGCGAACAGGCGCGGGTCAAAGGCTTCATCATCAACCGCTTTCGCGGCGACATCGCCTTGCTGCAACCGGGGCTGGACTGGCTGGAAGCGCGCACCGGCAAACCGGTGATCGGCGTGTTGCCTTATGTGATGGACCTGCATCTTGAGGCCGAGGACGGCCTCGATCAGCGTCAGGCCGACAAGGCCGATCAAGTGCTCAACGTGGTGGTGCCGGTACTGCCGCGCATCAGCAACCACACCGATTTCGATCCACTGCGCCTGCATCCGCAAGTGGACCTGCAATTCATCGGCCCTGGCCAGGCGATTCCACCGGCCGACCTGATGATTCTCCCGGGTTCGAAAAGCGTACGCAGCGACCTCGCGTACCTGCGGAGCAACGGCTGGGACTCGGCGATCGCGCGGCACTTGCGCTACGGCGGCAAAGTGCTGGGAATCTGCGGCGGCCTGCAAATGCTCGGCGAGCAGGTGCATGACCCGTTGGGCCTCGAAGGCGCGCCGGGTTCCAGTGCCGGTTTGGGTTTGCTGGCGTTCGAAACGCAGCTCGAAGAAGAGAAGCAGTTGCGCAACGTACGTGGGCGTCTGGCGCTGGAAGATGCGCAGGTCAGCGGCTATGAAATTCATGCCGGCGTGACCACCGGGCCGGCGCTGGAAAACGCCGCCGTGCAGCTGGACGATGGTCGCAGCGATGGTGCGCAAAGTGCCGATGGGCAGATTTTCGGTACGTACCTGCATGGCCTGTTCGAATCACCGGCGGCGTGCAGTGCACTGTTGCGTTGGGCTGGTTTGCAGGAGGTGCAGGAGGTGGATTACCACGGGTTGCGCGAGCGCGATATCGAGCGGTTGGCGGATCTGGTGGAGAAGCATCTGGATACCTCGCTGTTGCGTGAACTCTGCGGTTTTTGAGGTGATTTTGAGGATGCCTTCGCGGGCAAGCCTCGCTCCTACAGGGGAAACGCATATTCCGTGTAGGAGCGAGGCTTGCCCGCGAAGAGACCCGTCACTACACCGCACATTTGAAGGAATGAACCATGCTGCAACTGATCCTCGGCGGCGCCCGCTCCGGCAAAAGTCGTCTGGCTGAAAAGCTGGCGACTGACAGTCAGCTCCACGTCACTTACATCGCCACCAGCCAACCCCTGGACGGTGAAATGAACGAGCGGGTGGCCCATCACCGTGCCCGTCGTCCGGCCGAATGGGCGTTGATCGAGGAACCGCTGGAGCTGGCCCGCGTACTGCGCGAAAGCGCCGGCGTCGACCGTTGCCTGCTGGTGGATTGCCTGACGCTGTGGCTGACCAATCTGCTGATGCTCGACGACGCCGAGCGCCTGTCGGCCGAGCGCGAGGCCCTGCTGGACTGCCTGGCATCGTTGCCGGGTGAAATCATTTTTGTCAGCAACGAGACCGGAATGGGTGTCGTGCCGCTGGGCGAATTGACTCGCCGCTATGTCGATGAAGCCGGTTGGCTGCATCAAGCCTTGGCCGAGCGCTGCCAACGTGTCGTCCTGACCGTCGCCGGCCTGCCCCTGACTTTGAAAGGAACTGCATTATGACTCACACCTGGTGGCTGAACCCGTGCAAGCCAATCGATGCACAAGTGGTCGAACAGGCGCAGGCGCGTCAACAGCAACTGACTAAGCCTGCCGGTTCCCTCGGCCAGCTCGAAGCGGTGGCGGTGCAACTGGCCGGGTTGCAGGGGCAGGTCAAGCCGACCCTCGATCAGCTGTGGATCGCGATTTTTGCCGGTGACCATGGCGTGGTCGCCGAAGGGGTGTCGGCGTTTCCGCAGGAAGTCACCGGACAGATGCTGCACAACTTCGTCAGCGGCGGCGCGGCGATCAGCGTGTTGGCGCGGCAGTTGGGCGCGTCCCTTGAAGTGGTCGACCTTGGCACCGTTACGCCGTCATTGAATCTGCCGGGTGTGCGTCACCTGAACGTCGGCCCGGGCACGGCGAATTTCGTCCAGGGCCCGGCGATGACTCAGGCCCAGGGCGAACTCGCCTTGCAGGCTGGTCGCGACAGTGTGCAGCGCGCCATTGCAGCAGGCGCGCAGTTGTTCATCGGCGGCGAAATGGGCATCGGCAACACCACGGCGGCCAGCGCCTTGGCTTGTGCTTTGCTCGATTGCCCGGTGGTGCACCTGGCCGGGCCGGGCACCGGCCTGAACGCTGCAGGTGTCAGCCATAAAGCCCAGGTCATCGAACGCGCCTTGGCGTTGCATGGTGCTCAGCGTGGCGATGCGCTGCAAACCTTGTTCAACCTCGGCGGTTTCGAAATCGCTGCGCTGGTTGGCGCGTACCTGGCTTGTGCTCAGGAAGGCGTCGCGGTGTTGGTCGACGGGTTTATTTGCAGCGTCGCCGCGCTGGTGGCGGTGCGTCTGAATCCGGCCTGTCGTGAGTGGTTGCTGTTCGGTCATCGTGGTGCCGAGCCAGGTCATCGCCATGTGCTGGAAACCCTGAACGCCGAACCGTTGCTGGACCTCGGCCTGCGGTTGGGCGAGGGCAGTGGTGCGGCGTTGGCCGTGCCATTGCTGCGCCTGGCCTGCGACCTGCACGGGCAGATGGCAACATTCGCCGAAGCCGCAGTGGCGGATCGCCCGGCATGACCTTGCGCCTGGACCTGTTGCGTCATGGCGAAACCGAACTCGGTGGCGGCCTGCGCGGCAGCCTCGATGACGCGCTGACCGGCAAGGGCTGGGAGCAGATGCGCGCTGCGGTGGTTGAGCAGGGCCCTTGGGATCGCTTGGTCAGCTCGCCGTTGCAGCGTTGCGCACGCTTTGCTGAAGAGCTTGGGGCGCAATTGGGGCTGCCAGTGCAGCTGGAAAAGGATCTGCAAGAGCTGCACTTCGGCGTCTGGGAAGGACAGAGCGCCGCGGCGCTGATGGAAACCAGTGCCGAGGCATTGGGCTTGTTCTGGGCCGATCCCTATTCGTTTACGCCGCCTGATGGTGAGCCGGTTGCCGACTTTTCGACGCGGGTGTTGGCGGCCATTGAGCGGTTGCACGCGGCCTATGCGGGTGAGCGGGTCCTGCTGATCAGCCATGGCGGCGTCATGCGATTGTTACTGGCGCAAGCGCGCGGATTGCCGCGTGAGCAGCTGCTCAACGTTGAGGTTGGCCATGGCGCGTTGTTCTCGTTGACGGTTGAATCCGGCGCTTTGTTAAGGGAAGCGATCTGATCATGTTGCCGTTCTGGATCGCCCTGCAATTTCTCAGCAGCCTGCCGATTCGCCTGCCGGGCATGCCAACGCCCGAGGAATTGGGCCGGTCGCTGCTGTTTTATCCGCTGGTCGGCGTGCTGTTCGGTGCCATTCTGTGGGCGTTGAACGGGCTGTTGCAGGGCGCGCCATTGTTGCTTCACGCGGCGTTGCTGCTGACCGTGTGGGTATTGCTCAGCGGCGCGTTGCACCTGGATGGCCTGGCCGATAGCGCCGATGCGTGGCTCGGTGGTTTCGGTGATCGTGAGCGTACTCTCACGATCATGAAAGACCCACGCAGTGGGCCGATCGCGGTGGTGACGCTGGTGCTGGTGTTGCTACTCAAGTTCGCCGCATTGCTGGCGTTGATCGAGCAGCAGCACAGCGTAGTGCTGATCATCGTTCCACTGATTGCTCGCAGCGCGCTGTTGGGATTATTCCTGACCACACCTTACGTGCGTCCCGGTGGATTGGGGCAGGCGCTGGCCGATCATCTGCCACGTTTGGCCGGGAAACAGGTGTTGGTGATCAGTGCGGTGGCCTGTGTGTTGATCGCGGGCCTCAGCGGTGTGTGGGCGCTTGCGCTGGCAGCTGTGGTGTTTGTCTGGTTGCGGCAAGTCATGATGCGGCGATTGGGCGGGACGACCGGCGACACTGCCGGGGCGTTGCTGGAGTTGCTGGAAGTGGCGGTGCTGGTGGGGTTGGCGCTGCTCTGAATTCCTGTGGGGGAGCGGGCAAGTCGGATCGCTGCACTGCTCGTTCTTACAGGTAAAATGTGTCGAAATATTTGCTTTCATTTAACCGCGGGTATATACACGCACCATGCTTCCTTCTCAATGTTTGTGCACTAACCTGCGTCGCGCCGCTCGTGGCGTCAGCAGGCATTACGACGGCGCGCTCGACGGCTTCGGGATCAACGTTGCCCAGTATTCTCTGCTGTGCAACCTGCAGCGTCTGGATCAGCCGAGCATCTCGACACTGGCCGAGGCCATGGGCCTGGATCGCAGCACCTTGGGGCGCAATCTACGGGTGCTGGAGGGTGAAGGTCTGGTGACGCTGATCGAGGGCGAAGACATGCGCAATCGCATCGTCCTGCTCACCGAGACGGGGCGCGAACGTCTGGCAGCGGCCTTGCCGGCCTGGGAAGCGGCGCAGCAGCGGTTGATCGACCGTCTGGGTGCCGAGAAGCGTGAAACCTTGCTGAAACTGCTGGACGAACTGGCTTGAGGCCAGTTTTTTCGATCTTAAGCGGGTATATACCCGCTACCGGAGAACAACAATGACATCGATGTGGCGTACGTGCGGTTGGGTGCTGTTGGGCAGTGCGCTGATTCTGGCGTTGTCCTTGGGGGTGCGACACGGCTTCGGGCTGTTTCTGGCGCCGATGAGTGCCGAATTCGGCTGGGGCCGCGAAGTGTTTGCCTTCGCCATTGCCCTGCAGAACCTGATCTGGGGCCTGGCGCAGCCATTCACCGGCGCATTGGCCGACCGCTTTGGCGCCGCAAAGGTGGTGTTGATCGGTGGTGTTCTGTACGCCCTGGGCCTGATGTTCATGGGGTTGTCCGATTCGGCGGTGACCTTGTCCTTGAGCGCCGGGTTGTTGATCGGTATCGGTCTGTCCGGCACCTCGTTCTCGGTGATCCTTGGCGTGGTCGGCCGTGCCGTACCACCGGAAAAACGCAGTATGGGCATGGGGATCGCCAGTGCTGCCGGTTCCTTCGGTCAATTCGCCATGTTGCCCGGCACGCTGGGGCTGATCGGCTGGCTGGGCTGGTCTGCGGCATTGCTGGTGCTGGGCCTGCTGGTGGCGCTGATCGTGCCGCTGGTGAGCATGCTTAAAGACAAGCCGTTGCCGGTGCTCGGGCATGAGCAAACCCTCTCTGAAGCGCTACACGAAGCCTGCTCCCATTCAGGGTTTTGGTTGTTGGCGTTCGGCTTTTTTGTCTGCGGTTTTCAAGTGGTGTTCATCGGTGTGCACTTGCCGGCGTATCTGGTGGATCAACACCTGCCAGCCTCCGTCGGCACCACGGTGCTGGCGCTGATCGGGCTGTTCAATATCTTCGGTACCTATACCGCAGGCTGGCTCGGCGGACGGATGTCCAAACCACGCTTGCTCACCGGTCTGTATCTGTTGCGGGCGGTGGTGATTGCACTGTTCCTCTGGGCACCCGTCACTCAGATCACGGCCTATTTGTTCGGCATGGCCATGGGTTTCCTCTGGCTGTCGACGGTGCCCTTAACCAACGGCACGGTGGCAACCTTGTTTGGTGTCCGAAATCTGTCCATGCTCGGCGGGATTGTTTTCCTGTTCCACCAGCTGGGCTCGTTCCTCGGCGGCTGGTTGGGCGGGGTGGTGTATGACCGAACCGGGAGCTACGACTTGATCTGGCAGGTGGCGATTCTCTTGAGTCTGATGGCCGCAGCCCTGAACTGGCCAGTGCGCGAGCAGCCGGTGGCGCGCCTGCAAATCCAAGTGAGTGCCGCATGAACAGTCTTTGGCCGCGGATGGCAGCCATCGCCGTCGGCGTATTGCTGCTGGCCCTGGTTTGGTGGGGCTGGCATCAGGGTGGGCTGGCATTGATGCAGCTGGGCATGGGTGCTTGCTAGCGAGCTGCTTGCTAGCGAGCGGCGAAGGCGAGTAGTTTCGCGTTCTGACGATTGCTCAAGGATGCACCGACATGCCGATGCGCTGGCTTGCAGTTCCTGCGTTGCTGATGTTTTTTTCCGGGCTGGCTCAGGCGGCAGAATGCCCGGAGCTGTTGCAAGGCTCATTGCCGAAGCTGCGCGCCAAGGAATCCATCGATTTGTGCCAGCGCTTCGCCGGCAAACCGTTGGTGGTGGTCAATACCGCAAGCTTCTGTGGCTTCGCCCCGCAGTTCAAAGGTCTTGAGGCGCTGTATCAGCGTTACAAGGATCAAGGGCTTGAAGTGATCGGTGTTCCACCAATGACTTCAGGCAAGAGGCCAAGGATGGCGCAGAGACTGCCAAGGTCTGTTACGTGAACTACGGCGTGACCTTCACCATGACCGAACCACAGAAAGTCCGCGGCGATGACGCCACGCATTTGTTCAAGGTCCTTGCCGAGCAAAGCAGTTCCCCAAAGTGGAATTTCTACAAATACGTGGTCGATCGCCAAGGCAACGTGATCGCCAATTTCTCCAGCCTGACCAAGCCCGACAATCCCGAGTTCATCGAGGCGGTGGAGAAAGCCCTGGCCTCGAAGCGCTGATCGACGCGCACTAAAAAGCCCCGCCTCTGTACAAGAGTGCGGGGCTTTTTCAATTCAGGCGGCGAGGGGTTCAGGTTCGCCGTGAATGATCAGAAACGGTAGGTCGCGCCTACACCGAAACCGTTTGCCCAGTTTTCATACTTGGCGTTGTAGCTCTGGCGGCCGTTGCTGTTGTTGACCTTGACCGACTCTTCGCGCAGGTACGAGTACGCTACGTCGATGGTCAGGTCGTCGGTCGGACTCCAGCCCGCGCCCAGGCTGAAAATCTTGCGATCGCCAGTCGGAATGCGCGGGGAGCGGTTTTCGTTGTTGGTTGGTGCCTGGTCGACGGACAGACCGGTACGCAGAACCCATTGTTTGTTCAACTGGTACGAAGCACCGATGGCGTGAGCCCAGGTGTCATGCCAGTTCTGTTCTTCGGTGATGGTACCAAACCGGCTGTTCAGGGCTGCAGGGACGCCGCTGTTTTCGACACTGATTTCTTTCAGGCGGCTCCAGCGAGTCCAGGTGCTGCCCGCGTAGAGGGTCCACTTGTCATCCAGTTGGTGAGTGAGCGAGATATCAACCGACTCAGGAGTCGTTATGTCCAGGGATGCATCGTACTTCTGGTTAGGGTTCTGACCCAGAGCCCCGAGGAGGCTGTAGTTGACCTTGGTGTCACCTTCGAGCTTGTACTTCACTTTCGAGTGGTAGGTCAGGCCAACGCGAGTGCTGTCGGTCGCTTGTACCAAGATGCCGATGTTGTACCCCAGCGCGGTGTCGTCACCTTTGATCTTGACGTTACCGTCCGCTGCGCGCGGGTTTAGTGACAGGTTCGATTCCAGGGTGCCGTCAATGCGGTTGATGGTCGGACCGAAACCGATCGACACCTTGTCGTTGAAGGCATAGCTGATGGTTGGCTGGAGAGTCACGATTTTGACTTCGCTTTTACTGCCGAAGTAACGGCCGGCGAAGCCGTTCTCGTAGTCGGTCACCAGACCGAATGGAGCATAGACGCCGAAACCGACTGCCCACTGGTCATCGAGTGGCTTTACGTAGTAGCCCATGGGCACGCCCATGAAAGGGACCATGTCACCTTTGTTGGTACCACCATTCGGGCTGGAGCTGGCATCACTGATGTCAGCGTGCGCGTCGATAAATGCAACACCGCCGGTCACTTGTTCGCGCTTGAGGCGAGACATGCCGGCAGGGTTACCAAAAACAGTGGATGCGTCGTCGGCAGAAGAAGATCGCCCGGCAAAACCTGTCCCCATCCCGCTGATGCTTTGTTCGTTGAGGGCAAAGCCACTGGCGAAGATCTGGGTGGATGCCAAGGCAACGGCGAGGCTAAGGGTGGTTTTGAGCATTACTTTTTTCATTATTAGAACTCCTGGTGATCACCGGAGCGAAAATTACCAACATTTTCGTCCGGGCGCCATAGCCTGTATTGCTTGATTTAGAGCGGTTTTGTAGGACAATCCGACCAAAATCGCGACCTGTTGGGCGATCTTCTGAAATGGGTGAATCAGCAGGCGACCTGATTCAACGATGAAACACAGGTTTGCCAGGCGTAGGTGAAGTCTCGCAAACGACCTTGGGGCTGGAAGGTCTGGCGCCAGATTCGGGCCATTCCCAGCAAGTCATCGGAGGCGGGGAGGGGAGTGTTCTGTTCTTCTACCAGCAGCCAGGCGATGGCTGTGGCGTAACGCAGGTTGACGGTCAATTCCAGGTGCGGCCCGCTGAGAAAAGCATGCTGGCTGGCCAGGCCGCGAACCAGGCTCGCCCGCTCCGGGTCCAGGGCCAGGTAGTGATCCCAGAGGGCCTGGTGGCGGGGCTCGGCGATCCGGTACAAGCCGTGTCCACGGCGGTCATGCAGGGCTGAACCAAGGGCTGACTGACTGGCGGCGATGCCCAGCAGCAGGGATTCGGCAGTCGCGCTATGGCGCCCGAGGTAGATCAATGTCGGACGGATCACATAACGGCACAGTTCGCTGGCAGCGATACCCATAAAGCCCTCGAAACATCAAGTGGTCGGCGATACCTGAAGAGGCCTTGGCAGCTGTGGATCGAATCAGGCTCGCCGTAAGCGGATCAAGCCGCTTGAGTTGAAGTGTAGTGTCATTATTTTGCTGTAAAGGACTGTTTTTAAAATATTTCCGGCTTCGAGTTATAACCGTTATATCGGTTGGTGCTTAGGCAATGGCGGCTAAAAGAGAAATATCGGGCGATAAAAACCCCGCTTTTCAGGGTGATGCTGTTCACCTAAGCGGAGCCGCCTTACCGTCCTTGGCCTGGAAGGCCTTGGACGGTGCAGACGCGACTCACTCTATGGGGGGGTTGGAGGAAGGTGCTCAGGAGCCGCGTACGCGACGGCGACGGGTCGATGATGTAAAGGCACAGGGCAACCACGTTCTACGTGGCGGCGAAGCCCTGGAAGGAGTTGTCCTTGCTCTTCATGTTGACATTGCAAAAGCAAACAGCGACGACACCAGAATCAGCGACACGGTGAGCAGCAGGGTGTCGTCAGGCAACTTGAGCGGGCATTCATAGGGTTTGTTGATTTACGCGCCTTTTCATGAATATTTTTTTTCTTGGATAAAATGCAGGTGCTTCATTTGACATTTGGGATCCAATGTCTAGAATCGATCGCATGAGCCCCTCGGATGGGCCAAAAAGAATAAAAGTAAAAAGGAAGATACAATGCATGGAAGCTATCCGTATCAGCGTATTGCAGTCTGCAATACCTTCAAATTGCACCTCGCAAAAATCATCACTGAATTTCCCGCCTCGTCGCATTGTGCTGTGAATTATTTTGCTCGCGCACGGTTTTAATTAATTTCGACCTTCATGCATCTAACAGTTTGGATTGTTGATATCTCAAACTTATGGTGCCTGGCTTGCTGTGGGCCGTTATTGGCAGGTTCGAACTTTCGATATTGAATAATCGAAATAGACGTTCGTCCCAAAAAAAGTTGGCTGATCAAATGGAATTCCGATTCTCGCTAAAGGAGTGGCTTGGCCATGTTTAAAAGACGCAAGCGCATTGCGCTGGATGATCCCAGTCTGGAACGTGTGAAGTTAACACCCCAGATGCTCACCTACGATCAATTCGCCAGTCGCAGTCGTTCCCAGTACTTGCCTTATGTGATGGGTTTCAATGCCGCCGATTACCGTTCGGAAGCGATCAATACCGATCGGCTCGGATTTCGCCTGGCCTATGATGCGCAAGGTCGGCCGGTCAGTGTCGGCACCCTCGAGGCCAGCACGCTAGCAGAGGTGAATTTACTGGTCGGGGCCTCGTCAGCCTTGGGTTACGGGGCTTCCAGTGATGCCGCCTCGGTAGCGAGCCGCCTGTCCACGCATGATCCCGACGCTACGCCATGGCTGAATTTCGCGGGGCATACCTTTAATGCGACCCAGGAATTGATGCTGTTCGTGCTGCATGCTCATCGACTGCCCAAAGTGCGACGCATCGTGATCATGGGCGGCTTCAATACTTTGGTCATGGCGCGTCTTCCTGAGTTCATTCGAGGTGATCTGCCACCGTTCTACTTCTGCGGTGACTATTACGAAAAGTTTGATGAAATTGCTGAGGAAAATGGTGCAGAACTGCCGCCTGGAAAACTTCCAAAATGGCCGGCCGAAACGACTGAGGTTCCGCCTGTTTCGCAAACTCTGGTACGCGCTCTGCAAGACACCATGAATTGTCTGACTACCTGGAAACGCCTCGCGGATTCTTTGGGTGCAGAACTTACGTTTGTTCTCCAGCCCTTGGCGACTTGGGTAAGAACGCCGTGTGCCGAAGAACAGAAGCTGTTCAATGAGCTTGATCAGATTTCCCGGTTTGGTACCTGGCAGCATTTATATGGCGATATATCCGTCCCCACGGTCGCGGAATATTACGCCGATAGTCTGGCCAACAGTTGTCATGACTTGGGTGTTCGATTTGCCAGTTTGATCGATGATTTTAGAGAGCGTCCGGATGATGAATGGTTATACGTTGATCGCGCGCACTTTACCGACCTTGGCAGTGATGTCGTAGCACGCGCCATTCATCGATACCTGCAATGAAAATTTAGGGGGCTCTATGTTAAAGCGAATTCGCAAGGCACTTGGTTCTTTGTTCAAGAAAAAGAAAAAAGCCAAGAAGAAAAACAATTCCTCCATATATCCAATGCACTGATGAAGACTAATAGGCAAATCTTTTCCAGCTTCCTCGGGGCAGAGACCGGGGGAGAGGCCAGGCGCATGTTCACGCCGGTCAGCCTGCGCACTTGCCTGGGTGAGGTGCATGGGACGGACTTGGTAGACGTCGACTTCACCAGCCCGGCGGCTTTGGCGGGGCTGGCGAGTGTTGCATGCGAGCGGCTTGGGCCGTTGCGCGACGGATTCCGAAGGTTGGCACAGACAATCGAGGGGAACGAAGCGGATGCCCAGGCGTTGCGTGCCAAGGCGGCGTTGGAGTCGGCTCCCTTTCTGATCGGCAGTCAGCACCTGATTCATGGGGTGTGCGGCAGCTGGAATAATGAAGCACGCCATGCCATGGCAGCGCTGAGTATCCATGCGGCGGATGTGGGTGCCGGTCAGCCAGGGGCCAGTCGTATCCAGCGCTACCTGGAATTGCTGCGTCAGCACGCGCTGGCAGATGCTGGCGAAGATCTCTTGCGAGCAGTGGCCGACCCAAGGATCTCGGACGGAGCCTTCAACTTTGCCTCGACCCTGCTCGTATTGGGGCATTTTCCGGAGTCGCTGACGGCCCAGATCCTGGGGATCAACCTTTACCTGCGTCATTGCGGGCTGTTGCCCTCGTTTGAGTTCATCGCCCATAACGAGCCGTCCGCCCGCCAGTTTCTCGATCTGCGTCGCGACCCCGCTGGTAGTGCCGACGATCTTGCCGTGCTCGCCGAAACGGCAGTCCGGGAATTTCTCGTGCAAATGGGCGCTGCCGGAAACGATGGGGTACGCCAAGGCTACCTGTGGGCGCGCCGGCAGGCCGAGGAGATGAACGAAGCGCTGCTCGATGTGCTTGAGCGCTGGCTCGATCCGAGAGAGGCGGCGCGCCACCTGATCAGCCGACGTCGGCTGGATGCTTGTCAATACCATGACAAGACTCAGTTGAATAAGGTGCCGATGAAGCCCTTGCTCGCAGTCGACGACTCCTTGAAGTTTCTCGACCATCTTGCCGCCAGCGCTTACGTGCGGGCGGGCAGGCCGGAATCGAGTCCACTGCTCACCAGCCTGATTTCGCCGCGGGGCAAGATGTTCCGAATCTTCAGTCGCGACGATATTGCCATTCTTCACCGCTGGATCTGCGGCTTGCCTTACTCCGATGCGCCCAGGCAGACCCCGGCTTTCCAGGTATGGAAAGACGACGGCAAACTCGCCGGGGCTCTTCGCGAGGTCGCTGAAACCCAAGCGTTGGTCGCCAGATTCAGCCCGCGACAGGCCTACCCGCGCCTGTTGCGAATGGAGCTCACGCCGTCAGAGGAATCCTATGCCGGTCACTACGTGAAGAGCTGGCTGGCCAGGGCCGCCCGTGGCGTCACCAAGGGGTATTGCTCGTTGCCGGAGCGTTGGGCTCCCGGTGTCCTGCAGCAGTGGTTGCAGGGCCAGCATGAAGCTTCCAACCAAGCACTGGAGCCGGACGAAGAGCTGCCGTCTCGCGATGAGGTGGTCGCCGATATCCTGTCCCTGGCGCCGCTGACAATGATCGACGGGGCCTGGCTGGCCGGGTTCGCCCACCCGGCGGTAGCCTCCACGGCGTACGGCAGCAGACTGTTCGAAACGCTTTTCGATGAGTTGGGCAACGGAATCGAGGCGCAGAACCATCCTGTCATCTACCGCCATCTGCTCAAGGCAGTACATGGCGAGTTGCCGGCCACCGCCGACCCTGGATACGCCAACGCCGCTTGCTTCAACGACGAGAACTTCGAGCTGCCCGTGTTCTGGTTGTCTATCGGGCGATATCCCCAAACCTACTGCCCGGAGATTCTCGGGCTGAATCTGGCGATGGAGCTGTCCGGAGTAGGGGGCGGTTATCGGCGTACCCACAAGGCGTTGGTTGCCTATGGCTATCCGACGATGTTCGTCGATCTGCACAACTCCATCGACAACATCTCCACCGGGCATACGGCATGGGCTGCCGCGAGTCTGGATACCTACCTTTGTGCTTTTTCTCGTAGTGACCGTGATGAACTCTGGGCGCGCGTCCGTAATGGATTCGTCGCGCTCAATCCACCCAGGGAGCAAACAATGCTGGATAAGTTTCGCGAAAAAGTGAGGTCGCTGCTATGACGATTACGCTTGGCATCTCTGCCTTTTATCACGACAGCGCGGCCAGTCTGGTAGTGGACGGCAAGATCGTTGCCGCGGCCCAGGAAGAGCGTTTCAGCCGGATACGGCATGACCCGGGTTTCCCACGCAAGGCCATCGAGTACGTCCTGAGGAACGCAGGTATAAACCTGGCCGATGTCGACCATGTCGCCTATTACGAAGACCCGGCACTGAAGTTCCGTCGGGTGCTCTCGACGGCCGCCGTGGCCGGGTTTTCGGCAGCGCGCACCTACGCACCGGTGCTTGGCGAATGGCTATCAACCAAGCGCCGGATGGACCGTGAGGTCGTGCGTCATCTCAGAGCGATGGGAGACCGGGACGGTCGCCGAATCGAAGTGCATGGTCACCACGAGTCCCACGCTGCATCGGCATTTTTCCCCAGTCCTTTCGAGAGCGCCGCGATCCTGTGTATCGACAGTGTCGGCGAGTGGGCGACGACCACCATCTGGCACGGCAGGCCAGAAGGTATCAAGCTGGTTGCCGAGTTGTCCTTTCCCCATTCGCTGGGCCTGCTCTATTCGGCCTTCACCTATTTCTGCGGCTTCAAGGTGGACTCCGGCGAATACAAACTCATGGGACTTGCGCCATATGGCAAGCCTCATTACGTCGACACGATCCTCTCGCATCTGATCGATGTGAAGCCCGATGGCAGCTTCAGGCTCGACTGGACCAAGTTTGAGTTCATCAAAGGCCAGGTCATGACGGGCGATGCCTTTGAGCAGCTGTTCGGTGGCCCCCGGCGCTTGCCCGAGGCCCCCCTTACCGATCGCGAGTTCGATTTGGCCGCATCGGTGCAGAAAGTCACGGAGATCGTCGTTTCGCGCCTGGCCAAGACCGCCCGTGAGCTCACTGGCGAGACCGCACTGTGCATGGCCGGGGGCGTTGCCCTTAACTGCGTAGCCAACGGCGTGATCTCGCGTGAGCGGATATTCGACCGTCTGTGGGTGCAACCGGCGGCTGGCGATGCGGGTGGCTCGCTGGGCGCCGCGCTGCTGACTGACCGCAAGTATCGCAGGGTAGCGAGCCGCGAACTGCCTGCTGGCGTGCGTGATGGCATGAGCGGAGCATTGCTTGGGCCGGAGTACAGCGAAGAGCAGATCAGGGACGAACTGGAAGCCTGCGGCGCTGTTTTTCACAGGCTTTCGCCGGAAGAGCTCGACCAGCGGGTGAGCACCAGCATCGAGGACGGCGGGGTCATCGGCTGGTTCCAGGGGCGAATGGAGTTCGGTCCGCGATCGCTTGGCAGCCGTTCGATCCTGGGTGATCCGCGCCGCTCGGACACCCAGTCAAACATGAACCTGCGCATCAAGTTCCGCGAGTCCTTCCGCCCCTTCGCTCCCGTGGTGCTTGAGGAAAAAGCGGCAGACTACTTCGACATCGTCGAGGAAAGCCCCTACATGCTGGTGGTCTCGCCCATTGCAACGGGCATTCGCAAGGCGATCCCACAGGAGAGTGCGCGGCTTACCGGGATCGACTTGCTCAAGTTGGTGCGTAGCGATCTGCCGGCAATCACCCACGTGGACTTCTCGGCAAGGGTGCAGACCGTTGACCGGGAGCGCAACCCGCGGTTCCGGGCGCTGCTTGAACACTTCTATCAGCGTTCAGGGTGTCCTGTATTGGTCAACACCTCGTTCAACGTGCGTGGTGAGCCGATTGTGAACACGCCGTTCGAAGCTTATCGCTGCTTTATGCGTACCAACATGGATGTGCTGGCGATTGGCGACTTCTACCTCGATAAATCGGAGCAGCCTCAGTTCGAGGAGGCGGTCGACTGGCGCGAGACAGTACCGCTGGATTAACTCTTTCATACACTAGGGAAGGTGCACTATGGATTATGTTCTGCTCTACCTGATCCTGCCGTTGGGGATGTTTATCCGACGAACCAAGGCGTTCGCCCATCAGCCGGACCCCAAGGTCACCTCATACCTGAACCGCAAATCATGAGCGTCATGGCCATGGATGTTCAGGAGGCTTCATTGGTACAGGTGGTGGTCGTCAATGATCCCGACCTGACCGGGCTGGAGGGCTGTCGCGTGAGGCTGGCCGAAACGCCGCACTGCGCTGAGAGTGTGGGAGCAGTCGGCGGGGACTGGCTCGGCACAGTGTTGGGCCGGGACATCGTCGAGGCAATTCGCGCATTTCCTGACAGCCCGCACAAAGCGCTGCTCATCAGAGGCATTTCGCTCTCTACGGACGTCGCGACGCCGCGCAATGGTTTCCTGCCCAACGCCGAGTGTGTTCTTGACTTCGATCTGCTGCACTTTGGCATGTTGCGGCTGCTGGGTGTCAGGCCGCATGCAGTCGAGTATGAGAACTTCGGCAAGCTGGTCAGAAACGTCGTTCCGGTTCCGGAGGCCGCGGGCACCACCAGCTCTTGGGGCGCGGATGTGGAGTTTTTCTGGCACACCGACAATCCCAACTGGCCCTTCGCCGATCAAAGCCGAAATGTCGCGACCGCCGTGCCGAACTTCTTGGCCTTTACCGCCGTGCGCAACTTTGAAGGCGCCTCCACCGACATTGTTTGTGTGGATCATGTCCTTTCAAAGCTGCCCGGCTGGGCGATCGCCCAGTTGCAGAAGTCTGCCTACACCTTTGGTGCCCCTGCCTCCAACGAGGGCTTCGATGGCCAGCCGAGGGTGCTGCCGGTGCTGGAGCACGACGAGGGCGGTTATCGCCTGCGCTTTGACGATGGCATCGTGGCCGCCCTCGACCTGGACAGCGAAAAGGCACTTGGGCTCCTGCGCCAGTGCCTGCGCGATGCCCAGGGTATAGAGGTGGTGTTGCAACCAGGCGACTTCTTCATTTTCAAAAATGCCCGCGTGCTGCACCGGCGCAAGGCGTTCCAGCCTCTGCTCAACGGCAAGGCGCGCTGGCTGCGCCGGGTGTACGGCAGTTGAGCCTTTGCTTCAAGAACCATCACACAACAAACATCACAGTAGACAGGGAGTTCATGCATGAATAAGCGTATCGCAGTAGTCGGTGGTCGTCCCTCGCCCATTCACGGTGCCAAGGAGCTGGGCATCGACGTAGTGCTGGTGCATCAGGAGGGTGACTACGAGCAGGAAATCCTCGCCCATTGCGAACAGGTGGTGCATGCCAGGATTGACGACGCCGAGGCCATCATCAAGGTCCTCGAGCCCCTGCACCGCGACCGTCCGTTCGATCGCATCATGACCACTACCGAAGTGGCAGGCGAGTCAACGGGCAAAGTGGTCGATCACTTCGGCCTCACCGGGGTTTCCTATAAGACTGCGCGCCTGCTCAAGGACAAAGTGGCCATGCGCGAGTTGCTGGTCGAGCACAACCTGAGCCCGGTTGCCTATCGCCATGTCACCAGTGCGCAGGATGCTGTCGCGTTCGTCAAAGAGCATGGCAAGTCGGTTCTCAAACCCGCCGAAGGCGTGGCCAGCCTGCATATCCATCCCTGCGATGACGCAGCCTCTGCTTCCAAGGCCTGGCAGGCGCTTCAGGATGCCGACGTCAAGCACATTATCATCGAGGAGTACCTGGAGGGGCCGGTCGTCAGCGTCGACTCCTTCTCGTTCCAGGGGCGCCACCTTCCCATTGGTTACTCCCAGTACCGCATGAACGACAAATACGTTGAGTGGGAAGTCAGCACGCCGAGCACCGAGGCCAGGAAATGGCTGAGCGAGCTGAAGGAAATGACCTGCCGCCTGCTCGACGCCGTAGAACTGGAAGAGGGGCCCTCCCATAGCGAGTTCGTGCTGACCCCCAAGGGGCCTCGTGTACTCGAATCCCATGCTCGCCTGGCGGGCTCGGGTGCCCCTGAACTGGTGCGGCGTGCGTTCGGCCTGGACCTGAACCGCATGTTCCTGACTGTGCCGCTGGGTATCGACACTCTGCCGCAAGTGTCGCCCGAGCCGAAAGCGGGTGCCGCGATCCAGTTCTTCGTACCGACACCTGGCAAGGTCAGAAAGGTCGAGCTCGATCTCAAGCCTGACGTCGATGTGCGCCATACCAAGTCAGGCGAGACTCCACGGGTGTTCTTGCCGTTCCTGTTCGAACTGGGCGCAGCCGAGCGTGCCGTAGTCATCCAGAAGCATGAGGGCGATACGATTCCACCGCTCGACACCGTTGCCGACTGCGTTTCAGGGTATGTCCTGGCAACAGGCACCTCGCGCGAGGATGCCGTGCGTATCGGTGATGAACTGGTAGCGGCGGTCAACTTCATCGTGGATCCCACGGAATGAAATATGTCCTCTGCTTGCACCGTTGGGTCGGTAGCCAAGCGCTATACGACCGATACGAACTGCCGGCAGGAATGCAGATTCGGGCGATCTGTACGCCCGAATCCTGCGCGTCCCTGCCGAGCGAGCGCCTGGCGTCAAGCTCGGTGCTCGTCTCACTGGACGATGCTGAGGCGGTCATGGCTGAGGCCGAGCGTCTGGTCGAGCAACATGGGGTTCCAGCGCTGGTGGTTGCCCTCAATGAGGGCGACCTGCTCAATGCGGCTTCTATCCGTGAGCGATGGCAGGTACCGGGAGATCTTGTCGCGTGGACCGAGCGGTTCCGCGACAAGCTCACCATGCTGGAGGTCGCAGGCCGGCAATCGTCGATCGGCGTGTTGCCTGCTTCGCCTGCCGATTCCCGCGAAGCGGTGGAGCGACTGGCTGCTGAACACGGCTATCCGCTGGTGCTCAAGCCGCGCTACGGCACGGCGAGTCGCGGCGTAAAGTTTCTTCGCGGCCCAAGGGATCTTGATCAGATCGGGCAGGCCACGGAGCCGATGATGGTCCAGGCTTGCTGCGCGGCCCCCATCCTGCACGTTGACGGCTGGTGGGATGGGCAACGGATTGTGGTAGTCACGGCGTCGCGTTATGTGAACAGCTGTGCCGATTTCGGTCCGGATAGCCCGCTGGGCAGTATCGAACTCGAGGAGGGCGACAACGAACGGCGGATTGCGGGGCGCGTCGAACAACTGCTGGCGGTCTTCGCGCCTGAGCGAGAAATCGTCTTCCACCTCGAACTGTTCGACCTGGATGACAAATTGCTGTTCCTGGAAATCGGTGCCCGGGTCGGTGGCGCCGAAATCCCGTTCCTCTGGCGAGAGGTGAGGGATATCGACCTGCTGGGGATCGCTTGGGAAATCCAGACCGGGGCGTCTACCCGTTACCGGGACCTTGCGCGCAGCCTTAGCAAGGAGGGCAGGCCATTGCACCGCGAGCGGGGGGCATGGGTTATTGCCCGCCGCAACAGCTCGCCGCGTGAAGGCTTGGGTACCCTGTACTGGGCTCAACCGCAGAACCTGGATCGCTTCGCCAGCGGTGTTTATGAGGGCGCTGGCACGCGCCTTCGGCTGCGCAGCTTCGATCGTCCCGCGCTGGTACGTGACGTGGGGAAGATCTTCGAACAGTTATCCGAAGCATGGGGAGCTCAATCTTGAAAACAGCAGTTGTTACCGGTGCAAGCAGTGGCATTGGCGAGGCATGCGCTCGTACCTTGGCCAGTCGTGGTTGGCGGGTATTCCTTGTGGCGCGCAGGGGGGATCGGCTCGAGCAGATTGCCGGCGAAACCGGCGGACGCGCCATTGTGCTGGATGTGACACAGGCGCGAGAGGAGGACTTGGTGCAGGTTTTCGAGTGCGATCTTCTGGTGAACTGTGCGGGCGGGGCGATCGGCCTGGATGGGGTAGACGCGGCCAGTGCCGAGGACTGGACGAACATGTTCAACAGTAACGTCCTTGGGACTTTGCGGATGACCCAACTGCTATTGCCTCGGCTCATCGCGTCCCAAGGGTGCATCATCAATATCACCTCAACGGCTGCGCTAGCCGGATATGAGGGGGGAGGCGGCTATTGCGCGGCCAAGAGTGCCCAGCGCGCACTGACCCATTCCTTGCGACTGGAGATGAAGGGTATACCGGTGCGCATCACCGAAGTGCTCCCCGGCATGGTGCATACGCCAGAGTTTTCCTTGAATCGTTTTCGCGGCGACGCCGAACGGGTCAGTGCCCTCTACAAGGATGTCGACCGGCCTTTGAGCGCGGACGATGTCGCCCAGGTTGTGGCTTGGGTTGCCGATCAGCCTGCACATGTTAATGTCGATGAAATCGTGGTTCGGCCAGTGGCACAGCGTGCTCAGCATGCGCTGTTCCGCGGCAGCCTCGGCTGGTTCGAGCCGCAGCGGGCCGAAACATCCCCTTTGAACGATGGAGCACGCCAATGATGGCGCTGGAAAGCCTGGCCGGTGTGGCCATCATCTCCTTGGGCATGGTGCTGACACCGGGTCCCAACATGGTCTACCTGACCTCGCGGGCGATTTCCCAGGGGCGGCTGGCCGGGATGATTTCGCTGGCGGGTGTGGCGCTAGGCTTCGTGTGCTACTTGTTGGCGGCGGGACTGGGACTGGCCGCTTTGTTCAAGGCAGTGCCAGTCGCCTACGATGTCGTCAGGGTCGCAGGCGCATTTTATCTGGGCTATCTGGCCTGGAACATGCTGAAGCCCAGGGGGAGTTCCCCCTTCGAGGCGCGGGAGCTGCCACCTCACTCGCGGAGACGGCTGTTCACCATGGGGCTTGTGACGAACCTGCTGAATCCGAAGATTGCGCTGATGTATTCCGCGCTGATCCCGCAGTTCATCGACCCTTCCGCAGGATCTACCTTCCAGCAATTCATCCAGATGGGGCTGGTACAGATCACCATTGCCGTCACCGTGAACGGCATGATCGTTCTCGCCGCCTCCCGGGTCAGTGGATTCCTGGCCAAGCGACCTTCTGCCATGCGCACCCAACGCTGGGTGTCCGGGACTGTCCTGGGCGTCTTCGCGGTCGATATCCTGCTGCGCAAACCGCTCACCTGATAGGGAGCGAGTGTTTCGCCTGACCGTAATGCTGTTCACTTGAGTATTTGAGCCTCAGCCGGACTTCCTCGAAAATCCGATGCCAGACCTCTGGCATCGGATTTTTATGGTGCGCCCAGCATGGGCGTAATCTTGTGCGTAGATCCGGCGGTTGTGCGGGGACATTGTCGTGCAACTGATCGTGATGGCCGCGGACAACCCGATTTCAGATACAGGCGGATGATTGGCAGGGTTAAGAACCGGTATCGGAGGGGTGTTTCTGAATCACCGTCCAAGGCCTTCAAGGCCAGGGACGGTGAAAATATCAAAGCCCCGGTTTCCAGTGGACCGTAAGGCTGCTCCGCTTAAGTGAGCAGCATTACGCTTTTCAGCGGGGCTTTTGAGGTTTTCAGCCTTTCTGGCGTCTCAGGCAACCAGTGCCTGGCGAGTACGCTCGATCACAGCCTGCAGCGGCTCGGCGCTGGAGTATTGATCGGGGTACAGGCGTTCGCTGTGACGAGCGATGCCGTGTTCGTTGACCAGAGTGAAGCTGAAGCAGCCTTTGCGAGCGGCCATGATCAGGCAGTTCATTGGAGCAAAAGCGTTGGTTAGGGTGCGAATGGCATCCTGAGTGTGGATTTGAGTAGACATAATCGGGTGTTCCTACAAGCGACACGGATAAGAACCGTGCAAAATTAAAACGTTCCAGTGACGACGACCACCATTGGTCGAACGAAGAACCCGACTGGAACAAAGCAGCCAGTTTGAAGCGCTGATAAGTTGGCGCGCTTGGGCTGGCAGGTAGGTACTTAGGAGGGCAGGCAACACATCAGGGGCAAAGGTTCTGGGCCCGGGGTGAAGATCCTGATCAATTTGCAGGTTGGTTCGGTCAGAGTAAGTGAACTTCGCAACACCCTTTGCTTTCGATTCAAAGGCTGTGTTGACGCAAGATTTACCTGGAAACCATCGAGGTGGTCGATCCCGCTTTGTCGGTGAAGGCTTCTCTCAGGGAAGGCTGACCGGGGGGATTTGTTCGACCAGAATTGACTTTCAGCTTGGTACTAACGCCGCGGATACTAACGGATTGAATGGCCGAAGGGAAGCCTGCTCGCAAAAAAACACTGAAGTGCCGGCCGACCACATCCGCAAGTGCTGTCGGAAAATGTCATCGGCCGACACGTGCCCCGCAATTGCCCAAAAAACGGCCGTTGATCCGAGAGGGCGATCGAGCCAGGATCAATCTGCGGCGCGGGTTGCCGGGTTTATCCCCAGGCGTCACCGTAAAAACGCGCCGAAAAAGCGCACCGATATAACCGCCTCGCAGGTACTTGTGCACATTAGTTGCGCGGACTGTCATCCCACTGTCATCCTCGCTTCACCGAGGGTGGGTGCCTGTAACGAAAATTTAAGTCAATGAAAAACATCGCTTTTTTTTACTGGTGAAAAAATCGTCAGTTTGACTGCGAGCCCCATTCCACACGGCTTTGCGCGACTTCAAGGGCGGTTGTCCACTGAGTTATCCACAGCTTCTGTGGATTGTCCCGAGCGCTTGCTCTAGGACGGGCGTGCAGGCTTTTCTCGACTTTACCTGTGCGAAAAAAAGAGTAGAGTGGCGCGCCTTCCGATCTGCCCCACAGTGCTTTATGAAGTTTCGCTCAGTACCAGTCTCTCCTGCCTCAGCACCCTCCAGCATTAACCCACCCAAGCGCTTTTCGATGCGTGTGGCCGAGTGGCTACTGGACAGCCCGCGCCTGGGCGAAAACCCCAACGTCAAACACTTCGCCGGACGTTTACTCAAGCAACCTGCCCGTGAAGGCGTAGTGGCCGCGCAAAGCCGCCTCGGCCAATTGATGTGCCGCGAATGCGGGAATGCCCGGGATCGCCGTATTGGCCAGGACCTGTTGCGCCAGGCTGCGCGCGCAGGGGACCGACGCGCCCAGCAGGAACTCGGCCTGATCGAAGACTGAGCTGTCCAAGACCTGACGCCTTGGTTAACCTTCACGCTTTATCTAATCGGCAGGAGTGGCTATGGCGATGGACTTGACCAGCGCATTGCTGGGGCTGGCGGGCGCTGCACTGCCATTGCTGGTACTGGCTTGGCAACTTCAGCGTCGGGCGAGTACGGGGCAGGCCGAACTGGCATTGCTGGAAGAGCGCCTGGCCATGGCCCAGCTGACGCAGGATGGCTTGAACGCCCAGCTCGACACCTGCCGTGATGAAGTCGCTGACCTGAGCCAGGCCAACGCCGCCAAACAAGCCGATCTGGCAGCCCTGCGCCGTGAAGTCGAATTGCTGCAGATCGAACGCGACGATGCCCGCGACGCAGCCCACGCCTGGAACATCGAGCGTGCCGGCAAAGAAGCTGAGTTGCGTCGCCTGGACGCTCAGGCTGCCTCCCTCAACGCCGAGTTGCGTGAGCAGCAGGAAAGCCATCAGCAGCGCCTCAACGACCTGCAAGGCTCGCGAGACGAGCTGCGAGCGCAATTCGCCGAGCTGGCGGGCAAGATCTTCGACGAGCGCGAGCAGCGTTTTGCCGAAACCAGTCAGCAGCGTCTGGGGCAATTGCTCGATCCGTTGAAGGAGCGCATCCAGTCATTCGAAAAACGCGTCGAGGAAAGTTACCAGGCCGAAGCCCGCGAACGCTTTTCCCTGGCCAAGGAACTGGAGCGTCTGCAACAACTGAACCTGCGCCTGAGCGACGAAGCCACCAACCTCACCCGCGCCTTGAAAGGGCAGAAAACCCAAGGCAATTGGGGTGAACTGATTCTTGAGCGGGTGCTTGAACACGCGGGCCTGGAGAAGGGGCGCGAGTACCAGACCCAGGTCAATCTAAAGGGGCCGGACGGCGAGCGATTCCAGCCGGATGTGATTATTTACCTGCCCGGCGACAAGCAGGTCGTGGTCGATTCCAAGGTCAGCCTCACGGCTTATCAGCAATATGTGGCCGCCGAAGACGACGGCATCGGCCAGATCGCCATCAAGCAGCACGTGCTGTCCCTGCGCAATCATGTCAAAGGCCTGGCCGGCAAGGACTACAAGCGGCTCGACGGGTTGCACAGCCTGGATTTCGTCCTGCTTTTCGTCCCGATCGAAGCGGCGTTTTCCGCGGCGTTACAGGCTGAGCCGACGTTGTTTCAGGAGGCCTTCGACCGCAACATCGTGATCGTCAGCCCGACCACGTTGCTGGCCACTTTGCGGGTCATCGACAGCCTGTGGAAGCAGGAACGCCAGAGCCAGAACGCTCGGGAAATCGCCGAGCGCGCCGGGTGGCTGTACGACAAGTTCGTGTTGTTCATTCAGGATCTGGACGAGGTCGGCAATCGCTTGCAGCAACTGGACAAGGCCTACAGCTCTGCCCGCAATAAGCTGACAGAAGGTCGTGGCAACCTGGTCAGTCGCAGCGAACAGCTCAAATTGCTTGGCGCGCGGGCCAGCAAGAGCTTGCCGGCGGACCTGCTGGAGCGGGCCATGACGGATGTCGATGGCTTGGCCGAGTTGCCCGAATAAGCCATCTTTTACGATGGCATCTGTGGCGAGGGGGCTTGCCCCCTCGCCACAGTGGTGTGTACCAAACTTGCCGTACTACAACGGCAAATGCCGGCTCAACAATGCCCGCAACGCCGCCGGCTTCACCGGTTTGGCCAGGTAATCCAGGCCCGCTGCATGCACCTGGGCCACGGTCTCCGGCCGTCCATCGGCGCTGATCACCACCCCCGGCACCGGCTCGCCCAATTGCGTGCGCAACCACGCCATCAAGTCGGTTCCGGTCTCGCCATCGTCCAGGTGGTAATCCACCAGCGCCAACTGCGGGCGCATCCCGTCGTTGAGCAGCGTCGCGCATTCATCACGGTTGCGCGCGGTCCAGACCTGGCAACCCCAGCGCGTGAGCAGGCTGTTCATGCCGATCAGGATGCTGTCCTCGTTATCAATGCACAGCACCTGTGCGCCGCCGAGCAAATGGCCATTGAGTTCGGCAACCTTGGCCGGCACCGCGGCTTGTGCCCGAGCCAACGGCACGCTGACACTGAATACACTGCCGCGCCCCGGCCAGGAGCGTACGCGCAAAGTGTGACCGAGCACGCGGCACAGTCCATCGGCAATCGCCAGCCCCAGGCCCAGGCCTTTCTCGGCCCGGGTCTGGTGGCTGTCGAGGCGTTTGAACTCTTCGAAAATCACCTGTTGTTTGTCTTTCGGAATACCCGGTCCACGGTCCCAGACCTCCAGGCACAGCTCGCCGTTGCGCCGCCGAACGCCGAGCAGCACGGGGCCTCTGGCGTAGCGGAAGGCATTGGTCAGGAAGTTCTGCAAGATCCGTCGCAGCAGTTTGATGTCACTGTCGACCCGTAGCGTGCTGCCCCGGACGCGGAATTTCAGCCCCTGTTCCTGAGCCAGTGCCTTGAACTCGGCTCCCAGCGTGTCAAACAACTCATTGAGCACGAAGGGCCTGCGATCAGGGTTGATCTTGCCGCTTTCCAGACGGGAAATATCCAGCAGATCACTGATCAGGTCTTCGGCCGAACGCAGTGAGCTGTCCAGGTGATGAACCAGCTTCTGCGCTTCGCTGGACAAACCCTCTTCCTGATGGGAGAGGGCGGCGGAGAACAGCCGCGCGGCGTTCAGCGGTTGCATCAAGTCATGGCTGACGGCGGCCAGGAAACGCGTTTTCGACTGGTTGGCCGATTCGGCGGTGCCCTTGGCTTCGGTCAGGGCAAGGTTGAGTTGCGACAGCTCGTGGGTCCGTTCGGCGACCCGCCGCTCAAGGCCTTCATTGGCTTCGGTCAGCGCCTGCTCGGCTTCGCGGAACGCGGTAATGTCGGTGAAACTCATGACGAAACCGCCGCCGGGCATCGGGTTGCCGATCAGTTCGATCACTCGGCCGTTGGGGAACAGTCGCTCGGAGGTATGGGCGCGGCCCTGACGCATCCAGTGCAAGCGACGGGCGACATGCACTTCCGCTTCGCCGGGGCCACACAGGCCGCGTTCGGCGTTGTAGCGAATGATGTCGGCAATCGGTCGGCCGACGCTGATCAAACCGTCGGGGTAGTTGAACAGCTCCAGGTAGCGCCGGTTCCAGGCCACCAGTTTCAGCGACTGGTCGATCACGCTGATGCCCTGGGTGATGTTCTCGATGGCGCCTTGCAGCAGGGCGCGGTTGAATTGCAGCACTTCCGAGGTTTCGTCGGCGATCCGTACGACGTCCTCCAGTTGCATTTCCCGACCTTCGATGGCGGCTTTTACCACCGCCCGAGTCGAAGAGGCGCCGAGTACACCGGCCAGCAAGCGTTCGGTATGGGCGATCCATTCGCCGTCGGCGTTCTGGTTCGGGTTGAAGCCTTTGCCCTGGCGGTAGGCGAAACGGATGAAGCTCTGACGGGCCCGTTCTTCTCCGACAAACCGGGCAGCCAGTTGCAGCAAATCGTCGATCTGTACCGCCAGCATCGAGCGGGCGCTGGGGCGGGGGCTGATTTCCTGGCCGATGAAACGACCGGCCTGCCAGTGCTCCGAAACCCGCGTGCGTGACAGCACCGAGACCCAGGCGAACAAGGTGAAGTTACCCGCCAGGGACAACACCACGCCCTGAGTCAGCGGCGTGATCGGCAGGTTCAGCGGATTGCTTTGCAGCCAGGCCAGGCCCGGAAAACTGCTCAAGGGCAAGCCGAGGCTGTTGGCGGCAACCGGCAACACCAGGGTGTAGAACCAGAGGAATGTCCCGGTGGCCAGACCGGCAAACACGCCACGGCGGTTAGCCTGTTTCCAGTACAGCGCGCCGAGCATGGCCGGGGCCAGTTGGGTCACGGCGGCGAAGGCAATCTGGCCGATGGTCGCCAGGCTCGCGGTCGAGCCCAGCAGGCGATAGCTGACGTAGGCCAGCAGCAGAATGACCACAATGCTCACCCGGCGCACCGAAAGCATCCACTGGCGGAACACTTCGAATGGCCGTTCGGCGTTGTTGCGCCGCAGCAACCATGGCAGCAGCATGTCGTTGGAGAGCATGGTCGACAGCGCCACGCTGGCGACAATCACCATGCCGGTCGCCGCCGAAGCGCCGCCGATAAACGCCAGCATTGCCAGGGCAGGGTGAGATTGGGCCAGAGGCAGGCTGATAACAAATGAGTCCGGCAGCACCGAACTGGGTAGCAACATCTGACCGGCCAGTGCAATCGGCACCACAAACAGCGCGGCCAGCGCCAGATACGTCGGGAACACCCACTTGGCCAGGCGTAAATCCTGGGGGTCGATGTTTTCCACCACGGTCACGTGGAACTGCCGGGGCAGGCAGATGATCGCCATCATCGCCACACCGGTCTGCACCACCATGGACGGCCAGTTGATGGTTTCCTTCCAGTACTCTTCCAGGCGCGGGGCGAGCATGGCCTGGTCGAACAGGTCGTCGAAACCGTCGTACAGGCCGTAGGTCACGAACGCGCCGACCGCGAGAAAAGCGAACAGCTTGACCAGCGATTCAAAGGCAATCGCCAGCACCATGCCGCGGTGGTGTTCCGTGGCGTCGAGGTTGCGGGTACCGAAAACGATGGTGAACAGCGCCAGTACCAGGGAGACGATCAGCGCCGTGTCCTGCGCGCGCGTGCCCATGGCGTCGGCGCCGGCGCCGATCAACAGGTTTACACCCAGCACGATGCCCTTGAGTTGCAAGGCAATGTAGGGCAGCACGCCGACCAGGCAGATCAGCGCGACGACTACCGCCAGGGACTGGGATTTACCGTAACGGGCGGCGATGAAGTCGGCGATGGAGGTGATGTTCTCCTGCTTGCTGATCATCACCATTTTTTGCAGGACCCACGGCGCGCACACCAGCAGCAGGATCGGCCCGAGGTAGATCGGCAGGAAGGACCAGAGTTGTTCGGCTGCCTGGCCCACGGCGCCAAAGAACGTCCAGCTGGTGCAATAAACTGCCAGCGACAGGCTGTACACCCAGGCACGCACCCGTGGCGGCAGCGGCGTGCTGCGACGGTCGCCGTAAAAGGCGATGGCGAACAGGATGGCCATATAGGCCAGGGCGACAATGGCGATCAGCCCGGTGGACAGCGACATGGGAACTCCAGACAAAGGACATCCGGGACTGCGCCCGATCCAGACAGTCTCGCATGACCGCCTGAGTTAGTCAGTGTCGACCAAGGTCGTGGCGTGGCGGGGTGTCGCAGGTTGGGAGTCAGTTGGATCTTTGGTGTCTTTTCGGGTCTCTTCGCGGCGTTACTGACTCAACGCAATATCGATCAGCCGATGCAACTCTTCAACCTCCAGCGCCTGCGCCGCAAACAGGATGCGAAACACCGTCGGTGCCACCACCATATTGATCAGCCGGTCGACACTTGGCCGCGATTGATCGGGATAGCGATCCAGAATCGTCTGCAACTGCCCGCCAATGATCGTCACGCAATAGCCCGGCGTGGCGCTGGATTGCACGTCGCGCATCATGTTGCGCCCGGGTTCGGAACTCATTTCATCCAGATACTGCTCGGCCCAAGCCCGCACGTCCCCGCGTAAGCTGCCGGTATTGGCCGGCTCACTGTCGGGGCGCATGCGGGCGAGGGCGACATCAGCGAGCAGTGCTGACAAATCCCCCCAGCGCCGATAAATGGTCGACGGCGTCACCCCGGCCCGGGCAGCAATCTGCGGCACAGTCACGCAGGCGCGGTCCTGCTCTTCGAGGAGCGCGCGGACAGCCGAATGAATCGACTCTTGAACCCTGGCACTTCTGCCACCAGGGCGTAAACCTTCTTTAATAGCCATGCGGCGGACCTTAACACAAAGAATTTGCTTTAAGCGCTGACCAGTAGCAGACTCCGCAAAAGCAAAAAATTAGCTTTTGCGGAGTGTGCTCATGTCTCTTCCAGCGACAAATCGTTCCAGCCTGTGGTTTCTGGCGATCACCTTACTCAGTTTTCTCGCCGCTTCCACCGCGCCGACCCCGTTGTATCACCTCTATCAGGAGCACCTGCAGTTCTCAGCCGCGACCCTGACCCTTATTTTCGGTGTCTACGCCCTCAGCTTGCTGGCGGCGCTGCTCACGGTCGGTTCGCTGTCGGATTATCTGGGGCGCAAACCGGTGATTTTTACCGCCGTGTTGCTGAATATGCTGGCGATGTTGCTGTTCATCAACGCCGACAGCGTCGCCTGGTTGATCGGTGCGCGAGTACTTCAGGGGTTTGCGACGGGAATGGCCACCGCCGTCTTGAGTGCGGCGTTGCTGGACACCGATCGCCAGCAAGGGCCGATGGTCAACAGTGTCGCGCCGTTGCTGGGCATGGCGCTGGGGGCCATGGGCTGCGGATTATTGGCCGAGTTTGCGCCCCTGCCGCTGCAATTGACCTATTGGGTGTTGTTCGCGCTGTTTGCGATGCAAGCGCTGTACGTCTGGCGTCTGCCGGAAAGCGTCAGTCGACAACCGGGTGCCTGGGCCTCGCTGCGCCCGACCCTGCATGTGCCGATTCAGGCGCGGCGAATGTTGTGGCGGGTGCTGCCGATTGACCTCGCGGTGTGGGCGCTTGGCGGCTTTTTCGCCTCCCTGGCGCCGTCTCTGGTGCGGACAGCCACCGGGTCGACGTCGAATCTGATTGGCGGTGCGACGGTGGCCGTGTTGACGGTGACCGGTGCCTCGATGATCTACACCTTGCGCAATCGGCCGGCCGACAAGGTCTTGCTGCTGGGCGCGAGCTTGCTGCCCGCAGGCGTTGCGCTGATTCTGCTGGCGGTCCACAGCGCCAGCCTGCCATTGTTTTTCTTCGGCACGCTGGTGGCGGGCAGCGGATTCGGTACGGGTTTCCTTGGCGCCTTGCGCAGCATCGTGCCGCTGGCCTTGCCTCATGAGCGGGCCGGGTTGATGTCGGCGTTTTATGTGCTCAGTTATCTGGCGTTCTGCTTGCCGTCGTTGCTGGCCGGTAATCTGACCCGCAGCTTTGGGCTGGTGGCGACCACCGACGGTTACGGCGCGGTACTGATCATCCTGTCGCTCGGTGCGCTGATCGGGTTGCTTCGTGAGCGGTCTGTCAAAGTCTGTGGCGTCGATGTCAGATGACCGTTAGCCTTGGCACCGCCATTCATTTCGACGGACCGCCCATGAAGATCATCCGCAGCAAATCCTTCACCGGTGACCGCGCCTGGGCGGCGCTGGACATCGCCAACATGAACGGTATCACCACCCGTTTGCACTGGACCGATCAGCCGTATAAATGGCACGTCAACGATGGCCAGGAAGTGTTCGTGGTGCTCGACGGTCAGGTGCAGATGCGTTATCGCGAAGCAGGCCTCGAAAAGGAAACCCTGCTGGAGGTCGGCGATATTTTTTATGCCTCGGTGGGCACCGAACATGTGGCTCATCCGCAGGGCGTGGCGAGGATATTGGTGATCGAGACTGAAGGCAGCGTCTGATGCTATATCTGTAAAACAGATAACAGTTAGAGATATTACCCGTTATATCGATATTCTATTCGGATCTATCATGAGCGCCTCCCTCATTAGAGGACAGGAGTTCGCCATGACCTGCACCCGTAGCGTTAAACCCGGTATCAAGCCGCTCAGTCATCTGCAGCACCCAAGAGAAGCCATCCGCCAATTCACCCCGAACTGGTTCGCGGCGACCATGGGCACTGGTGTATTGGCGCTTGCGCTTGCGCAACTGCCGGTGTCGACTCCCGGTCTGCATGCGTTGGCCGAAGGCTTGTGGCTATTAAATATTGGCCTGTTTGTGTTGTTCACGGCTATGTATGCCGCGCGTTGGGTCATGTTCTTCGACGAAGCGCGGCGGATTTTCGGCCACTCCACGGTTTCGATGTTTTTTGGCACCATTCCCATGGGCCTTGCGACCATCATCAATGGCGTTCTGTTGTTCGGCTTGCCGCGCTGGGGCGACGGTGTGATTCATGTCGCCGAAGTGCTGTGGTGGCTGGACGTGGCGATGTCGCTGGCCTGCGGCGTACTGATTCCCTACATGATGTTCACCCGTCAGGAGCACAGCATCGACCAGATGACCGCTGTCTGGCTGTTGCCGGTGGTGGCGGCGGAAGTGGCGGCTGCCAGTGGTGGCTTGCTGGCGCCGCACCTCGCCGATGCTCATTCGCAGTTAGTGGTGCTGGTGACCAGCTACGTGCTTTGGGCTTTTTCCCTGCCGGTGGCGTTCAGCATTCTGACCATCCTGTTGCTGCGCATGGCGTTGCATAAATTGCCCCACGAAAACATGGCCGCCTCGAGCTGGCTGGCGCTTGGGCCGATTGGCACGGGTGCGCTGGGCATGTTGCTGCTGGGCGCCGACGCACCGGCGATTTTTGCCGCCAACGGTCTGCCGGGGATCGGTGAAATAACTGAGGGCCTTGGGCTGGTGGCCGGGATCACGCTGTGGGGCTTCGGGCTTTGGTGGATGCTGATAGCGCTGCTGATCACCGTGCGTTACTTGCGCGCCGGTATCCCGTTCAATCTCGGCTGGTGGGGGTTCACGTTCCCGCTGGGTGTCTATTCCCTGACTACGCTGAAACTGGCCAGCACCTTGAACCTGACGTTTTTCAGTGTCTTTGGTTGCGTGTTGGTGGCCATGCTGGCGGTGATGTGGCTGATTGTCGCCAAACGCACGGTGCAGGGCGCGTGGAAGGGCGAACTGTTTGTCTCACCGTGCATCGCAGGATTAAAGAAATAACCGGCAAAGATTAGGTAATGTGTGTGGCCTGGATCGACGTTCGACATTCCAATAACAGTATCCACGCCACCCTCTACCAAAAAAATCAGGGACACATGGAAGATGAGTCACCCCTCGCAGTTCACCTTGCTTCGCACTCGGCGCTTCCTGCCTTTTTTTGTCACGCAGTCCCTTGGGGCTTTTAACGACAACATCTTCAAGCAGTCGCTGATCCTCGCCATTCTGTACAAGCTGACCATCGAGGGTGACCGTTCGATCTGGGTCAACCTGTGTGCGCTGCTGTTTATCCTGCCGTTCTTCCTGTTCTCGGCCCTGGCCGGGCAGTTCGGGGAGAAGTTCGCCAAGGACGCGCTGATCCGTCTGATCAAGCTCGGGGAAATCGTCATCATGACGGTGGGCGCGGTCGGTTTCATGTTCGATCACCTGTCGCTGATGCTGTTGGCGCTGTTTGCCATGGGGACTCACTCGGCGCTGTTCGGGCCGGTGAAGTACTCGATTCTGCCGCAGGCCTTGCGCGAAGAAGAGCTGGTGGGTGGCAACGGGTTGGTGGAAATGGGCACCTTCCTGGCAATTCTCGCCGGGACGATTGGCGCCGGCATCATGATGTCCGCCAGCAACTACGCGCCGGTGGTGTCCACGGCAATCATCGGCATTGCGGTGCTCGGTTACCTGGCCAGCCGCAACATTCCCCGAGCTGCGGCGGCATCGCCGCAAATGCGCCTGAACTGGAATATCTTCAGCCAGTCCTGGGCCACGTTGAAGCTGGGCCTGGGGCAAACCCCTGCGGTCTCGCGTTCGATCGTCGGCAACTCATGGTTCTGGTTTGTCGGGGCGATTTATCTGACGCAAATCCCGGCGTATGCCAAGGAATGGATGCACGGCGACGAGACCGTGGTGACGCTGATTCTTACCGTGTTCTCGGTCGGTATTGCACTGGGTTCGATGCTTTGCGAGAAACTCTCCGGGCGCAAAGTCGAGATCGGTCTGGTGCCGTTCGGCTCATTCGGCCTGACCGTATTTGGCCTGTTGCTGTGGTGGCATTCCGGTGGAATTCCGGACAGCGTTACCGGCCATGGCTGGATCGAAATCCTTGGCTTCGGTCACACCTGGCTGGTGTTGATCGACATCCTCGGGCTGGGAGTCTTCGGCGGTTTCTACATCGTGCCGCTGTATGCGCTGATCCAGTCCCGCACCGTCGAGAACGAACGGGCCCGAGTGATTGCCGCCAACAACATTCTCAACGCCCTGTTCATGGTGGTGTCGGCGATTGTGTCGATCGTCTTGCTGAGCATCGCCAAGCTGTCGATCCCGCAGCTGTTTCTGGTGGTGTCGCTGCTGAACATCGGCGTCAACGCCTACATCTTCAAAATCGTCCCGGAATTCAGCATGCGTTTCATGATCTGGCTGCTTGGCCATTCCATGTACCGCGTCGAGCATCGCAACCTCGAGCTGATTCCCGATGAGGGCCCTGCGCTGCTGGTTTGCAACCATGTGTCGTTCGTCGATGCGTTGCTGATTGGTGGAGCCGTGCGTCGGCCGATTCGCTTTGTGATGTATTACAAAATCTACAACCTGCCGGTGCTGAACTTCATCTTCCGCACGGCCGGGGCAATTCCGATTGCCGGGCGCCAGGAAGACATTCAAATCTACGAAAAAGCCTTCACCCGCATTGCCCAGTATCTGAAGGATGGCGAGCTGGTGTGTATTTTCCCTGAAGGCAAGTTGACCGCTGATGGCGAGATCAACGAGTTCAAGGGCGGGCTGACGCGGATTCTCGAAGAAACGCCGGTGCCGGTGATTCCGCTGGCCTTGCAGGGGTTATGGGGGAGTTTCTTCAGCCGCGATCCGAACAAGGGCTTGTTCCGTCGGTTGTGGTCGCGGGTGACGTTAGTGGCGGGGCCGGCGGTGGCGGTCGAGGTGGCGGAGCCGGCGAAGTTGCAGGTGTTGGTGGGGGATTTGCGGGGGACTGTCAGGTAGGCGGTGACTTTGCGGGCCTCATCGCGGGCAAGCCCGGCTCCCACAGGTTTTGTGTTGTGCCACATAGTGTGGTCACACTATCAATCCCTGTGGGAACCGGGCTTGCCCGCGATGGCGTCAGAGGCCTAAGCGCTGACCTTGAGCCCAACCAGCCCGGTAATGATCAACGCCACACTGGCCAGCCGAAACAGTGCCATGGATTCACCAAACAGAATGATCCCGGCGATCACCGTGCCCACTGCACCCACGCCGGTCCAGATCGCATAGGCCGTGCCCAGCGGCAATTCCTTCATGGCAAGGCCCAGCAGGCCAAGGCTGATGGCCATGGCGGCAACGGTCAATGCGGTAGGGAGAGGGCGGCTGAAGCCGTCGGTGTATTTCAGGCCAACGGCCCAGCCGACTTCGAACAGGCCGGCGAAAAACAGAATGATCCAGGACATGGAAGACCTCCATCGATGGATGGGGTCGTCCCCGGATTAAGCACTCGATCGAGCCGCGAGGTCGTCCCCGCGTTGCGCGATAGAGTGCCCATCATTAACCCGAGGATCAAGTTTTCGGATCAGTCAGCCACTTGCTGAGCAGCGATTTTCCGATCCTCTTTTTCGCTCATGCGACGGAAATAGGTGGAGAGCAGCGCCCCCGAAATGTTGTGCCAGACGCTGAACAACGCGCTCGGCACCGCCGCCAGCGGCGAGAAGTGCGCACTGGCCAGTGCCGCACCCAGACCGGAGTTCTGCATGCCGACTTCCAGTGCCAGGGATTTGCGCTGGGCCAGCGGCAGGTTGAACAGGCGCCCGGTGAAGTAACCCAGCAAGTAGCCGAAGCTGTTGTGCAGCATCACCACGGCCATGATCAGCAGACCGGATTCGGCAATCTTCGCCTGGCTGGCGGCCACCACGGCCGTGACGATGATCACGATGCTCACCACCGATACCAGCGGCAGCACTTCTACCGCGTGACGAACCCGATCACCGAGTACGCGTTGGGCAACCACGCCAAGTACGATCGGCAACAGCACGACTTGCAGGATCGACCAGAACAGCTCCATGAACGACACCGGCAGCCAGGCCGAGGCCAGCAGCCAGATCAGCGCCGGTGTCAGCAATGGCGCGAGGAGGGTGGTGACGGCGGCAATGGCCACCGACAACGCCAGGTCGCCGCGAGCCAGCCAGGTCATCACGTTCGACGAGGTGCCGCTCGGGCAACAGCCGACCAGAATCACCCCGACGGCGATCTCTGGCGGCAGGTGGAATACCTGGCAGAGCAACCACGCCATACCGGGCATGATCACGAAATGGGCAACCACGCCCAGGGCCACGCGCCACGGATGGCGAGCGACTTCGGCGAAGTCTTCGAGCTTGAGGGTCAGGCCCATGCCGAACATCACCAGCCCCAGCAGCGGCACGATTGCGCCTTTCAAGCCGATGAACCAGGCCGGCTGCAGAAACGCCACGATGGCGAAAATCAGTACCCAGTAAGCGAAGGTGTTGCCGACAAAACGACTCAATGCAGCGAGTGCGCGCATGGCCTGATCCTTGTTATGTGTTTAAAAGCGGGTAGGGCTTGGAACTTGGGTTGCCTGCAAAAAGATCGCAGCCTTCGGCAGCTCCTACATTTGAAATGCGATCCTCTGTAGGAGCTGCTGAAGGCTGCGATCTTTTCTTACCAGGCGCCGCCGATCAAGGCCGGCGCCCTAAGGCAATCAGATACCCTGTGGGGTCTCTTCACCACCCAACGCTTCAACCAGTGCCGGCAGGAAGTCTCCGAAGGTCAGCATCATCAGGGTGAAGCTGGCGTCCAGTTGACCCAGTGCTTCGTCGCCACCGTCCTGTTCCGCCTGATCTTGCAGCAGGTCTTCGAACTTCAGGCGCTTGACCACCATTTTGTCGTCGAGCACGAACGACAGTTTGTCCTGCCAGGCCAGCGACAATTGAGTGACCACTTTGCCGGTGCTCAGGTGCAGCTGGATCTCTTCGCTGGTCAGGTCCTGACGCTTGCAGCGCACGATGCCGCCGTCTTCGTGGGTGTCGCGCAGTTCGCACTCATCCAGAACGAAGAAGTCATCCGCAGCTTTCTGAGTGGTAACCCACTCGGTCATGGTCGCGGTCGGGGACATCTTCACCGTCAGCGGACGTACCGGCAGCGAGCCGATCACTTCACGCAGGGTGGACAGCAGGTCTTCGGCGCGTTTCGGGCTGGCCGAGTTCACCAGGATCAGGCCCTGTTTCGGCGCAATGGCGGCGAAGGTCGACGAGCGACGGATAAAGGCGCGGGGCAGGAAGGCCTGGATGATTTCATCCTTGATCTGATCGCGTTCCTTTTTATAGACCTTGCGCATTTGTTCGGCTTCGATCTCTTCGACCTTTTCCTTCACTGCGTCACGCACGACGCTGCCCGGCAGAATGCGTTCTTCTTTACGGGCGGCGATCAGCAGGAAGTCTCCGCTGACGTGTACCAGCGGTGCATCTTCGCCTTTGCCGAAGGGCGCGACGAAACCGTAGGTGGTCAACTCCTGGCTTGCACATGGACGCGCCAGTTTGGTGGCCAGTGCAGTTTCCAACGCCTCGGCATCAAAAGGCAGATCTTGGGTCAGGCGATAGATAAGCAGGTTTTTGAACCACATGGGGTGAGTCTCTCCTTTATACAAAGGGGGGCATTATTGTCTTCGCCGGGTCATAGGCCAACCCTTCTCTAAGCCTTTGGAAGGCC
>Ga0207655_1000449_pt1 | contig 54265 bp, 53 predicted proteins | sample KBSM44metaG_FD_184398 | JGI IMG/M metagenome (GOLD analysis project Ga0207655, IMG submission 184398) | Miscanthus rhizosphere microbial communities from Kellogg Biological Station, Michigan, USA - KBS M4-4 metaG (SPAdes) (version 2) | ecosystem: Host-associated > Plants > Roots > Rhizosphere >...
CGGTGAATTGCTCGAGCAGCTCTTTCGGGATTTTCGGCAGCTCTCGCAACGCGGGTTTCTTTTTGGTTGGCATACATGCACCTCTTACTCATGTTATGCCCGAACACAAAATTTCTGACACCCCCGAAACCCCCACCCCCAAAACAACGGATATGCCCACGATCACTCCTTATCCCCCCCATAATTCATAATCGACAACAACCGAATCGGCACCCGCACCAACTCCTCCGGCCCATGAGGAATTTCCCCCTCAAACGTCAAGCTGTCCCCAGCCTCCATCCGATACAGCTGATTGCCATGCCGATAAATCAACTCCCCCTCCAGCAAATGCAAAAACTCCGTCCCCGGATGAGCAAAGGTCGGAAACTCCTCACTGGCGTCATCCATGCTCACCATGTACGCCTCGAAACTCTTCTTCGGCCCGCGCGTATGGTTGAGCAGGTGATAGGTATGCCCCTTCTCGGTCCCCCGGCGCACCACTTCCATGCCCTGGTCAGCCTTGACCAGCAAGGCGCTGCCATCCTGCTGGTCGTATTCGCTGAACAACTTCGATAACGGCAGCCCGAGCACATCGCACAGGCGGCTCAAGGTATCGAGGCTGGTGGACACCTGGGCGTTCTCAATCTTGCTCAACATGCCCTGGCTGATATCGGCAATCTTCGCCACGTCGGACAGCTTCAGGTCCTGGGCCTGGCGCTGGCGTTTGATCTGCAGCCCCAGGTATTGCTCGAGCTTGAGGCGCGGGGCGGTTTCGGTGGACATGATCATCGGCTCCTGCACGGTTTCCGTTCAGTAATATTATTTTCGCACTGGGAAAGTGCAAGGTCTGGCGCTTGAAGGCCACCCCGCTGTACGTATTCCTGCGGGGAAAAGAATTTTCCCATATATACAGCACAAAAGCGCTTTCACCGGCACATCAATCCGCCGCTCGCGAATCTGGCAAGGGTATTGCATTCCTGTTGGGAAACTAACTTTCTTTTTAGGAATAAAAAGACAGCCTAGGCCCACCCACACGGTTTTGCCTTTCGCGAGGAGTGACACGCAATGTTGCCAGCAGAAACCCAGCGCATCATCGACAAGCACGGGATCAAGTACGTGCTTGCGCAGTTTGTGGATATACACGGGGCGGCCAAGACCAAGTCGGTGCCGATCTGTGGGCTCAAGACCGTGGCCGAAGAGGGCGCGGGGTTCGCCGGGTTTGCCATCAGCGGCATGGGCATGGAGCCTCATGGCCCGGACTTCATGGCGCGCGGCGATCTCTCGACATTGACCCCGGTGCCCTGGCAGCCAGGTTATGGGCGCGTGGTGTGCGTCGGTCATGTCGACGGCCAGCCCCATCCCTACGACAGCCGCTACGTGTTGCAACAGCAGGTGCAGCGCCTGCAGGACAAGGGCTGGACGCTGAACACCGGCCTGGAACCCGAATTCAACCTGATGCGCCGCGACGAGCAGGGCAAGTTGCAACTGGTAGACCCCAGCGACAACCTCGACAAGCCTTGCTACGACTACAAGGGCCTGTCCCGTTCGCGGGTGTTCCTCGAGCGCCTGACCGAAGCCTTGCAGGCGGTGGATTTCGAGGTCTATCAAATCGACCACGAAGACGCCAACGGCCAGTTCGAGATCAACTACACCTACAGCGACGCCCTGACCTCGGCCGACCGTTTCACCTTCTTCCGCATGGCCGCCGGCGAGATCGCCAATGACCTGGGCATGATCTGTTCATTCATGCCCAAGCCCGACCCGAAACGCGCCGGCAACGGCATGCACTTTCACTTGTCGATCAGCAGCGCCGAGAACAAAAACCTGTTCCATGACGCCAGCGACCCGAGCGGCATGGGCCTGTCGAAACTCGCCTATCACTTCGCCGCCGGTTTGCTCGCCCATGGCCCGGCGCTGTGTGCGTTCGCCGCGCCCACGGTCAACTCGTACAAGCGCCTGGTGGTCGGCAACTCGTTGTCCGGCGCCACCTGGGCCCCGGCCTTTATTGCGTTTGGCGCCAACAACCGCTCGGCCATGGTGCGCGTGCCGTATGGCCGCCTGGAGTTCCGCCTGCCGGATGCCGGTTGCAACCCTTACCTGGTCAGCGCCGCGATCATCGCCGCGGGCCTGGACGGTATCGATCGCCAGTTGGAAATCGACCACGTCTGCAACGAAAACCTCTACAGCCTGAGCCTTGAGCAGATCGCTGAACGCGGCATCAAGACCCTGCCGCAATCCCTCAAGGAAGCCTGTGACGCGCTGGAAGCCGACGCGCTGTTCGCCGAAGTGCTTGGCCCGCAGATCGTGGGCGAGTTCATCAAGCTCAAGCGCATGGAGTGGGTGGAGTACAGCCGCCATGTGAGCGACTGGGAAATCCAGCGCTATACCGAATTTTTCTGACACCGTGTGACGGAGACTTGTTATGTGTGGAATCGTAGGCCTGTACCTCAAGAATCCGCGGCTGGAACCCCAGCTCGGCCAGCTGTTTGAACCCATGCTGCAAGCCATGACCGACCGTGGCCCGGACAGCGCCGGTTTTGCCATCTACGGCGATGAAGTCGCCGATGGCTGGGTCAAGCTGACCCTGCAAGCCACCACCGAAGCCTTCGATTGGAAAGGCTTGATGGGCGAGCTGGAAGGGCGCCTCGGCTGTTCCCTGGACTGGTTCCAGAACGCCAGCGCCGCCGTATTGAAGATCCACGCCGACGAAGCCCCGGTGCGCCAGGCCCTGGCCGAACTGGCGCCGAGCGTACGCATCATGAGCGCCGGGCAGAGCATCGAGATCCTCAAGGGCATGGGCCTGCCCGAGGAGATTTCCCAGCGCTTCGGCCTGGCGAGCATGCAGGGCAGCCACATCATCGGCCACACGCGCATGGCCACCGAAAGTGCGGTGACCATGGAAGGCAGCCACCCGTTTTCCACCGGCGCCGACCTGTGCCTGGTGCACAACGGCTCGCTGTCCAACCACTTCCGCCTGCGCCAGGAACTCAAGCGCGAAGGCATCCACTTCGAAACCGACAACGACACCGAAGTCGCCGCCGGCTACCTGACCTGGCGCCTGCAACAGGGCGATTCGCTCAAAGAGGCGCTGGACCATTCCCTGGAAGACCTCGACGGCTTCTTCACCTTCGCCATCGGCACGCGCAACGGTTTTGCGGTGATCCGCGACCCGATTGCGTGCAAGCCGGCGATCCTCGCCGAGACCGACGACTACGTCGCCATGGCCTCCGAATACCAGGCGCTGTCGAGCCTGCCGGGCATCGAGAACGCGCGGATCTGGGAGCCGGCACCGGCCACGTTGTACATCTGGGAACGCCAGTCGGCTTAAGGAGCGCACACATGAAAACCATCGATCTTTCCACCGCCACCGTGCGTGACCTCAACCAGGCGCTGCACGCCCAGGCCATCGACAACGAATGGCGCGTGATCCATTCCAACGGCAAGCACAACCTCGCGGTGGGCGTGAACCAAGCCGTGTCCATCGATATCGAGGGCCACGCCGGCTACTACTGCGCGGGCATGAACCAGCAGGCTTCGATCACCGTGCACGGCAATGTCGGCGTGGGCTGCGCCGAGAACATGATGTCCGGCTCGGTACGGGTCAAGGGCAGCGCCTCTCAGGCGGCCGGGGCCACGGCCCATGGCGGCTTGCTGGTGATCGAGGGCGATGCGGGCGCGCGTTGCGGGATTTCCATGAAGGGTATCGACATCGTCGTCGGCGGCAGCATCGGCCACATGAGTTGCTTCATGGGCCAGGCCGGGCGTCTGGTGGTGTGCGGCGATGCCGGCGATGCGCTGGGCGATTCGCTGTACGAAACCCACATCTACGTCAAAGGCACGGTGGAGTCCCTGGGCTCGGACTGCGTCGAAAAAGAGATGCGCAGCGAGCACCTCAAGGAGCTGCAAGAGCTGCTCGACCGTGCGGGTTTCGCCCACCAGGCGGCGGACTTCAAGCGCTACGGCTCGGCCCGTCAACTCTACAACTTCAAAGTCGATAACGCCTCCGCGTACTGATCAGGAGCTCCACCATGACTGAACAAACCCCTCCGGTCCTGCGCGAGTCGGCCACCTTCGACCGCCTGACCATCCAGGAAATCCAGCGCGCCGCCGAAACCGGCATCTACGACATTCGCGGCGGCGGCACCAAGCGCAAGCTGCCGCACTTCGATGACTTGCTGCTGCTTGGCGCCAGCGTGTCGCGCTACCCGCTGGAAGGCTATCGCGAGAAGTGTGGCACCGACGTGATCCTCGGCAACCGCTTCGCCAAGAAGCCGATCCACCTGAAGATCCCAGTGACCATCGCCGGCATGAGTTTCGGTGCGCTGTCGGCCAATGCCAAGGAAGCCCTGGGCCGTGGCGCGACCATCGCGGGCACCAGCACCACCACCGGTGACGGTGGCATGACCCCGGAAGAGCGCGGCCAGTCCCAGCATTTGGTCTATCAATATTTGCCGTCGCGCTACGGCATGAACCCGGATGATTTGCGCAAGGCCGACGCCATCGAGATCGTCCTCGGCCAGGGCGCCAAGCCCGGCGGTGGCGGCATGTTGCTGGGCATGAAGGTCACCGAACGCGTGGCCGGCATGCGCACCTTGCCCATCGGTGTGGATCAGCGCAGCGCCTGCCGCCACCCGGACTGGACCGGGCCGGATGACCTGGCGATCAAGATTGCCGAGCTGCGCGAAATCACCGATTGGGAAAAACCGATCTACGTGAAGATCGGCGCGAGCCGGCCGTATTACGACGTGAAGCTGGCGGTCAAGGCCGGTGCCGATGTGATCGTGCTCGACGGCATGCAAGGCGGTACCGCCGCGACCCAGGAAGTGTTTATCGAGCATGTGGGCATTCCGATTTTGTCGGCCATCCCGCAAGCGGTACAGGCTTTGCAAGAAATGGGCATGCACCGCAAGGTCCAGTTGATCGTGTCGGGCGGGATTCGCAACGGTGCCGACGTGGCCAAGGCCATGGCGATGGGCGCGGACGCGGTCGCCATTGGTACGGCGGCGCTGATTGCCCTGGGCGATAACCACCCGAGGCTGGACGCGGAACTGAAAAAGATCGGCTCGGCCGCCGGCTTCTACGACGACTGGCAGAACGGCCGCGACCCGGCCGGTATCACCACCCAGGACCCGGAGCTGTCCAAGCGCCTCGACCCGGTAGAAGGTGGGCGGCGGTTAGCCAACTACCTGCGGGTGATGGTGCTGGAGGCGCAGACCATGGCGCGTGCGTGCGGCAAGTCGCACCTGCACAACCTCGACCCCGAGGACCTGGTGGCGCTGACCGTGGAATCGGCCGCCATGGCCCGCGTGCCGCTGGCCGGGACCAGCTGGGTGCCGGGTTCGAGTTACTGAATTACCCCCCCTGTGGGAGCGAGCTTGCTCGCGAAGATCGTCAACGATAACGCTGGCACCCTGGATGAACGCGTTGCCTGGACGTTTTTCGCGAGCAAGCTCGCTCCTACACACTTCTGTTGCAGGAGCTTTGAACATGGTCAATCGTCTTCTCGGCAAATCCCTCTTCGGTTTATTCGCGGCCGGTGCCTTTGCACCCTTGGCGTACGCTGCTGATGCCCCCACCTTGAACACCGGCAGTACCGCCTGGATGGTCACCGCCGCCGTGCTGGTGCTGTTCATGTGCTTGCCGGGGCTCGCGTTGTTCTATGGCGGCCTGGTCCGCGCGAAAAACATGCTTTCGCTGTTCACCCAATGCTTTGGCATCGCCGGGTTGGTGGGCGTGCTGTGGGTGATCTACGGCTACAGCATGGTGGTCGACACCACCGGCATGGTCGAAGGGCAGGTGACCTTCAACAGTTTTGTCGGCGGCCTGAGCCGTGCCTTCCTGGCCGGCATGACCCCGGAGAGCCTGGTGGGGGATATTCCGGAAGGGGTCTTCGTGACCTTCCAGATGACCTTCGCCATCATCACCCCGGCCCTGATCGCGGGGGCCTTTGCCGAACGCATGAAATTCTCGGCGGCGCTGCTGTTCATGGCCATCTGGTTCACCCTGGTCTATGCCCCGGTGGCGCATATGGTCTGGGGCGGTTCGGGGGCCTTGATGCATAACTGGGGCGTGCTCGATTTTGCCGGCGGCACCGCCGTGCACATCAATGCCGGTGTGGCGGCACTCGCCGCGTGCCTGATCCTCGGCAAGCGCAAGGGCTACCAGAACACGCCGATGCCTGCGCATAACCTGAGCCTGACCATGGCCGGCGCGGCGATGCTCTGGGTCGGCTGGTTCGGCTTCAATATCGGTTCCGGCGGTGGCCTCAGCGGTACCTCGGGCATCGTCATGCTCAATACCCAACTGGGCGCGTGCGCCGGGATTCTCGGCTGGATGTTCACCGAGTGGTTCAAGGTCGGCAAACCCAGTGCCCTCGGCCTGGCCAGCGGCGCGTTGGCCGGCCTGGTGGGGATTACCCCGGCGTGCGCTTATGTGGGGGTGGGGGGGGCGTTGGCCATCGGTCTGCTGTGCGGGGTGTTCTGCTACTTGAGCGTGACGGTGTTGAAGCGCCGTTTCGGCTACGACGACAGCCTTGATGTGTTCGGCCTGCATGGCATCGGCGGCATGATCGGCGCGGTGTTGACTGGCGTGTTCTGTGTACCGTCCATGGGTGGCCTGGTGGAAGGTGTGACCATGGGAGGGCAGGTGGTTGCCCAGCTCAAGGGGGTGTTGTTGACCACGGTGTATTGCTTTGTGGTCAGTTGGATCATTCTCAAAGTGGTCAATGCCCTGGTCGGCTTGCGTGCCCATGAGTCGGTGGAAGAGATGGGCCTGGACCTGGCCGAGCACAACGAGCGCGCCTACAACCACTGAGAACCCTGTAGGAGCGAGCTTGCTCGCGAAGATCGTTAACGATAACGCGGGCATCCTGGATGACCGCGTTGCCTGGACGTTTTTCGCGAGCAAGCTCGCTCCTACAGGTGCAGCGCCGGCGCTCGGGGCAGGGCTTTGCGCTGCAACTGGCTCGCCACCAGGGTGTTCTTCAGCCTGCGTGCCCATGAGTCGGTGGAAGAAATGGACCTGGCCGCCTAAAACCACTGAGAACCCTGTAGGAGCGAGCTTGCTCGCGAAGATCGTTAACGATAACGCGGGCACCCTGGATGACCGCGTTGCCTGGACGTTTTTCGCGAGCAAGCTCGCTCCTACAGGTACAGCGCCAGCGCTCGGGGCAGGGCTTTGCGCTGCAACTGGCTCGCCACCAGGGTGTTCTTCAGCAGGTAGGCTATCGTCATGGGGCCCACACCGCCGGGTACCGGCGTGATCGCGCTGGCCACGGTGCGGGCGCTGGCATAGTCCACATCCCCCACCAGCCTCGTGCCGGTCTCGGTGGTGATGCGGTTGATCCCGACATCAATGACCACTGCGCCAGGCTTGAGCCAGCTGGCGTCGATCAATTGCGGCCGGCCGACGGCGGCGACGACGATGTCGGCCAAACGGCACAACGCTGGGGCATCGACGCTGCGTGAGTGCACCACGCTGACCGAGCAGTGGGCCTGCAATAGCAGGGTCGCCATGGGTTTGCCGACGATGTTCGAGCGGCCGATGACCACCGCGTGCAAGCCGCTCAAGTCGCCGCAGGTTTCGTGCAGCAGGCGCATGCAGCCGCTGGGTGTGCAGGGCGTGAGCACCTCGATGCCTTGCACCAGGCCGCCGACGTTTTCGCGGTGGAAGCCATCCACGTCCTTGATCGGGTCAATCGCGTGGATCACCGCTGCCTCGTCGATATGCGCCGGCAGTGGCAATTGCACCAGGATGCCGTTGACCGACGCATCGGTATTCAACTGGGCAAGCAGGTCCAGCACCTGCGCCTGGCTGGCATCTTCCGGCAGCCGGTATTCCAGGGAGCGAATCCCGGCTTCCTTGGCCCGCAGCAGTTTATTGCGCACGTAGACGTGGCTGGCCGGGTCATCGCCCACCAGCAATACCGCCAGGGCCGGGTAGATCTGCTGCGAGGCAAGCAGCAGGACCTCTTCGCGAACCTCGTCGAGCACCTGGGCGGCGATGGCCTTGCCGTCGATATCGCGGGCAAGCGTGGGGAGAGAGCTGGTCAAAAGCGTCACCATTGTCTGGGAAATAAGGAGCTGAGGGATAACAATCCCTCAGCCATAGGCAGGCCAGAAGGCTCAGGCTACCAGTTGATGGCAGGCATACACCACCAGCACACCGGCCACCAGCGTGGCATAGGGCAGCCAGCCGGCGCGGCGTTGGCCGTCGTCGGCCTGGATATACAGGTCGGTGAGCATGGCGGCGGGGAAGTGGCCCTTGTCCTGCACATAGTGGCGGTAGCAGAACACCGGCAGGATCAGCAGCGCCAACAGCAAGCCGGTGACCAGCGTGCCCGCGCCCCAGATATCCGCGCCCAGGCCCATGCAGGCCAGGTTGACGAAACTCAGCACGCCGCCGGCCGCCAGCAGCACGGTGGGGGCTTTGTACGGGCGTACCCAGTCGGGGCGGTCCAGGCGGTGGATCCAGCCGGCATTGAGGTTGAGGAAGTTGAAGATGATGTAGCTGACGTTGGATGCCGCCAGCACGAACACGTAGTCCGACATCAGCAACAGCAGCAGGTTGAATGACAGGTCGGTCCACATTGCCGCCGTCGGCGCGCCGTGCTCGTTGGTGCGCCCCAGGTACTTGGGCAACCAGCCATCCACCGAGGCCTGATACAGGGTGCGCGACGAACCGGACATCGAGGTCATGATCGCCAGCAACGTCGCCAGCACCAGCATGATCAACACGATATTGGCGACCACCTTGCCGCCACCGATGCTGTCGGCCATCACCTGGCCAACCCCCATGCCGCTGTAGATCGCGGGCGAGAGCAGGCCGCTGTACACCGCCGGCGTCACGACTGCGCCACTGGCGTCGAGCACCGCCGGGGTCACGAGTTGGCCCAGCCCCAGGCTGCCCTGGAACGCCAGCGGTACCAGGGTGAACACCAGGATGCACAGCAGGCCGGCGTAGAAGATCGCCTTGAACGTGTCGCGCTTGGGGTCCTTGAATTCGCGGGTGTAGCACACCGCCGTTTCAAAACCGTAGGTGGACCACGCTGCCATGAACAGCCCACCGGCCATCAGCGACCAGCCGGAAATATCCCAGGGCCCATCGATGACTTGCCCGGCCGCGTCATGGGCCAGGGGGTAGAGCGGCAGGAAGTTGGCCTGGGCCGCATCCCCGGTGAACAAGGGCACCACGCCCACCAGCAGCAGCGGAATCAACGAGGTGACGCCGAGCACCAGGGTCAGGCGCGCCGAACGCAGGATGCCGCCGTGCTGCACGGCAAACACCGTGAGCAAAATCAACAAACCAATGGCGAACGTCGCGTTGATGCGCAGCGACAGACCGCTCTTGACCCAGCCCAGGTCCAGCAGGGTCAGTTGCCAGGTGTTGATCAACGCATCGGCGGGAAACAGCGCCGTGAGGATATACCCCGCCGCCAGCCCCGAGCCGATGGACAGCACCGGTGACCAGGCCAGCCAGTTGCACCACACCGACACCGGCGCGATCAGCTTGCTGTAGCGCACCCAGGCCACCGCGCCGTACACCGAGGCGCCGCCGGATTTGTGCGGGAACAACCCGGCGATCTCGGCGTAGGTGAAGGCCTGGATAAACCCGAACAGGATCGACACGATCCACACGATCCACGCCGGCTTGCCCACCGTGGCGGCAATCGCACCGATGGAGAACAGCACCAGCGCGGGCACGCCACTGGCGACCCAGAAGGCCCCGCGCCAATCGATCTTGCGGTGCAGGCTGCCCACCGAGCCGGCAGCCTGCGGTACAGCCTCGAACGTCGTCGCTTCCATCTTCGTATTCCCATGTCTGAATAGCGGTTAGGTTGGGGCAGTCAAAATGGGGTGGCACACACGTTTCGGGACGATCAGCTACGTACCCGGCTTTTGTCCGGGTCGTAGAAAATCGCTGCGCTGACCCTGGCGCTGATGCGCTTCTGCAGGCCATCGACTTTGCCAATCTCCAGTTCAGTGCCGGGCTCGGCGCAGCTCACGTCGACCCGGCACAGCGCGATATTGCTGGCCAGCAGCGGTGAGCGGCAGGCACTGGTGATCACCCCGACCTGGGCCCGGCCCTGGTACACCGGGTCGCCATGCCGGGCCGTCTCGTTGCCGCTCAGGTGCAGGCCGACCAGCTTGTGGCTGGGGTGGGCGCTGCGCCGCAACAGGGCATCGCGGCCGATGAAGTCATCGGTCTTGCTCTTGAGCGGTACGCTGAAACCGATGCCCGCCTCGAACGGGTCGGTCTGGTCGCTGAACTCGTAGCCGGCAAAGATCAGCCCGGCTTCGATGCGCAGCAGGTCCAGGGCCTCCAGGCCCAGCGGGACCAGGCCCAAGGGTTGGCCGAGTTGCCAGATGCGGTCCCACACCCGTTCGGCGTCTTCGGGCTGGCACCACACCTCAAAGCCCAGCTCGCCGGTGTAGCCGGTGCGCGAAATCATCAACGGGCAGCCGTCGAAACCGTCCAGCCGGCCGACCAGGAAGCGGAACCAGCCGAGGGTTTCCAGGCTCGGCTGGGTGGGCGGGGTCCAGACCATCTGCTTGAGCAGTTCGCGACTCAGGGGCCCTTGCACCGCCAGGTTGTGGATCTGCTCGCTGGCGGACTTGACCCACACCTTCATGCCCAGTTTCTGTGCCTGCTCGCGCAACCAGACGCCGGCGTAGTCTTCGCCGCAGATCCAACGGAAGTTGTCCGGGCCCAGGCGCAGCAGGGTGCCGTCGTCGAGCATGCCGCCGTGGGCGTGGCACATCGCCGAATACACCACTTGGCCCACCGCCAGGCGCCGCACATCGCGGGTCAGGCAGTACTGCAACAGGGCTTCGGCGTCGGGGCCGATGATTTCGAATTTGCGCAGGGCGGTCAGGTCCATCACCGCCACCCGTTCGCGGCACCCGAGGTATTCCTCGGTGGCGCCGTAACCGTCGTAGCGCAGCGGCAGCCACCAGTTGCGGTAGTCGGTGAAGCTGCCGGTGAGGGCGCTGGTGCGTGAGTGAAACGCGGACTCACGGGTGAGAATCGGGTCGGCATCCGCCGTGGTTCGAGTGCTCATGGCGATGGAAAAACGCTCCTTCTCGCTGTAGATGCGGACATGGATATCGGTCGGGTTCCAGCCATTGGCCGGGTCGATGTCATCCGGGCACGAGGTACTGCCACACAGCAGGTCGGTCATGGCCCGCAGCAGCACGTAGTCACCGGGCCGCGACCAGGGCTCATCCAGGGTCATCTGCTGGTGCGCATCAATCCCCGTATTGAAGAAAAAGTTGATCGCCGGCCAACCGTTGCGGGCCTGCACGCCATAGGGCGCAAGGACCTGGCTGAGGTTGTCGCTGCAGTTGTCGTGCCCGAAATACCCATGGGTTTCGTAGTAGCGCGCCGCGCAGGCCAGGGCGAATGAATCGTGGCGCCCGACGGTGTCTTGCACCACCTCCAGCATCGGTTGCATGTGGCGGTCGAAAAACTTCGAGAACAGCCCCGGTGCCGGGTAGGCGCTGCCGTTCAGGGTGCGCGTGACGGTCTGGTCCAGATCCAGCTCCACGCCGCGATCCAGGGCACGCCGGTCGAGGGCGACGAAGTCCGAACACTGGCGGCCGGCCACATCCAGCACCTGCACGTACTGGCCCTTGGCAACGGTGTAGCTGCGGGCCGTGCCCGCGCGCAGGGTGAATTCGTCCAGCACGTCGCCCAACGGCTCGGGCAGGTGCGGTACCAGCAGCGGCGACGGGTTGGCCCGCGTCACCCGCAGGCGCAGCTCGCTGGGCCGGTATTGCCGGTCGACGGCGGTGGCCTCGGCGGGCGCGGCGACGATCACCAGCAGCGCGTCCTGGGCGACAAACTGCCGGCTGTGGCCGGGCGGACTGTCGGTGTCCCACAGCGAGGCGGCCAGCGGCAATGCCTGGGCGTCGATGCCGCGCCGCTGGAGCGCCAGGCCGATACGCCCTGGCACACTGCACGCCGTTGACCCGCTCAGGCCCCAGCTCGCCAGGGCGCTGCGACCGCCGGCGTCGAGGGCCAGCAGTGCGCAGGGTTGCCGGCCTTCGACGTCGATCACGTGCAGACCGTCGCCAGGCTGCAAGTCCACCAGGGTCACACCGCCGGCGGCCACGCGGTAGCGCTCCAGGTTCGGCGCGCGGGCAAACAGCCCGGGCTCTCGGGGATGGGAAATACGCGGTGCATTCATCATCAGCCGACCGACTTGATGGGCGTCGCGGGCGCGCCCAGGTACGCTGCCATCGAATCATCCAGGGCCTGCAACCACGGCGTGTGGTGGGGCGGCGACTGGGTGCCGGTCATCAGCGAGCGGTAGGACTTGTCGCGATAACCCATGATGTTTTCCGCCTTGTCGTGCTTCCAGTGCAGAAAGGTTTCGTTGACCCCGGCGATGTCGAAATCCGGGTAGTCGGTGGCGTCCACCAGGTGCTGGATATAGGCGCCCTGGTATTCGAACATCTGCTGGTTGGTTTCCAGGGTCTGTTCCCGCGCGTGCCATTGCTGGCTGTCGGCGACCATCTCGGCCTGGCTGGGCAGTGGGATGCGCCCCAGGATCACATCGCGGGCATACCAGGCCTGGGCATCGAACATGTTGAAGGAGTACCACTGGTCCTGCATGCCGAGGTAGATCAGGCGGGGGTTGGGTTCCCAGAACACGCCCTTGTAGAGGTTCATCGGCCACAGGCGGTTGTCGGTCTTGAGGCTCAGTTCATCGGGCAGGAATGGGAAGTGGTGCTTGTAGCCGGTGCACAGGATCACCGCATCGATGTGCTTGCTGCTGCCGTCGGCAAAGTACGCGCGGTTGTTTTCCAGACGCTGGAGCAGTGGTTTTTCTTCCCAGTTGTCCGGCCAGGCATAGCCCATGGGGGCGGTGCGGTAGCAACTGGTGATGCTGCGCGCGCCGTATTTGTAGCATTGCGAGCCGATATCCTCGGCCGAATAGCTGCTGCCGACAATCAGCAGGTCCTTGTCCTTGAACTCCAGGGCCTCGCGAAAATCATGGGCATGTAGGATGCGCCCGGCGAATTGCTCAAAGCCTTCGAAGTACGGCACCTTGGGCGTGGAGAAGTGGCCGCAGGCGTTGATCACGTAGTCGAATGCTTCGCAGGTCAAGGTGTCGGTGTTGTAGTCGTGGGCATACAGGCTGAAGCGCTGGGTCTGTTCGTCGAAGGTGACTTGGCGCACCACATGGTTGAAGCGGATGTAGTCGCGTACCCCGGCTTTCTCCACCCGGCCCTTGATGTAGTCCCACAGCACCTCGCGCGGCGGGTAGGACGCGATGGGCCGGCCGAAATGTTCTTCAAAGGTGTAGTCGGCAAATTCCAGGCATTCCTTGGGGCCGTTGGACCACAGGTAGCGGTACATGCTGCCGTGCACCGGCTCGCCGTTCTCGTCGAGGCCGGTGCGCCAGGTGTAGTTCCACATGCCGCCCCAGTCCTGCTGTTTCTCGAAGCACACCAACTCGGGGATGGCGGCACCTTTGTCGCGGGCCGACTGGAACGCGCGAAGTTGCGCCAGGCCACACGGGCCGGCGCCGATGATTGCAACACGTAGGGTCATGAGCGTGCCTCCTGAAGGTTTCAGCGAAAGATCACTGTCTTGTCCTGGTTGATGAACACCCGGTGTTCCAGGTGGTATTTCAGGGCCTTGGAAAGGGCCACGGTTTCGGTGTCGCGGCCGATGGCGACCAGCGAGTCGGGCAAGTGGGTATGGTCGACGCGCTGGATTTCCTGCTCGATGATCGGGCCCTCATCCAGGTCGCTGGTGACGTAGTGGGCGGTGGCGCCGATCAGCTTGACGCCACGGTCATAGGCCTGGTGGTAGGGCTTGGCGCCCTTGAACCCTGGGAGGAACGAGTGATGGATATTGATCGCCCGCCCCGACAGGTGCTGGCACAGGCCGTCAGACAGGATCTGCATGTAGCGCGCGAGCACCACCAGGTCGGTCTGGGTGTCTTCGATGATGCGCATCAGCTCGGCTTCCTGGCTGGCCTTGGTGTCCTGGGTGATCGGCAGGTAGATGAAGCGGATGCCTTCGCGCTCGGCCATCGCCCGCAGGTCCAGGTGGTTGGAGACCACGGCGGTGATGTGCATGTCCATCTCGCCCTTGCGGTGGCGGTAGAGCAGGTCGGTGAGGCAGTGGTCGAATTTGCTGACCATCAGCAGTACGCGGGTCGGTTGGCGTGAGCTGAACAACTGCCAGTGCATATCGAACCCGCCGGCCAGGTCGCCCAGGCCTTCGCGCAGGGCGCCGATATCGCCGCTGACGCCGGTGTTGAAGCGGAACACCGCGCGCATGAAGAACTGCCCGGTGAACTCGTCGTCGAACTGCGCCAGCTCGCTGATGTAGCACTGCTGCCGGGCCAGGCAGGCGCTGATCGCGGCGACGATCCCGGACGCCGCCGGGCAGGTGATCTTGAGGATGTAATGTTCGCGGGAGGCGTCCATCGAAGGCTCCTGAATACAGTGAAGGAAGGCTCAGCCCTTGGCCGTGCGCTTGGTTTTTTGCGGGTCATCGAAGGGCAGGGCGTGGGTGCTGGCGCTGGCCTCAAGGCTGCCGCGCACCTGCACGGCAATACCGGGTTCGGAACAGGCGACGCTCATGCGCGCGATGGCCATCGAGCGTTTGCTCAGGCGCGAATACATGCCGCAGGTGATCACGCCGACTTGCCGGTTGCCCTGCCACAAGGTGTCGCCGGCCTCGGCGGCACGCACGCCCTCAAGCAGCACGCCGGTGATCTTGAAACGCTCCTGGCCGCGCAGGCGCTGGTGTTCTTCGGCGCCCCGGAACGCGCTTTTGCCCGGCGAAACGGTGAAGTCCAGGCCCATTTCCCAGAGGGTGTCGCCGGCCTTCTGGTCGGCGAAGGGGTACATCTGCGAGTTGTCGTAGGGGAAGAACATCAGCGAGCTTTCCACCCGCAGCCAGTCCAGGGCGGTGAAGGCGCAGGGGATGATCCCCAGGCCGGCGCCCTGTTCGAGGATGCTGTCCCACAGGAACGGCGCGTCGGCGGCCTTGCAGAAAATCTCGTAGCCGCGCTCACCGGTGTAGCCGGTGCGGGAGATCATCACCGGGCGCTCGAACAGGCGGGTTTGCAGGTGGTGGAAGTACGCCAGTTGGCGGATGCCGGGCACGTGTTCGGCGAGGAAGTCCACCGCCAGCGGGCCTTGCAGCGACAGGTCGTGCAGGTCGTCATCGAACAGCACCGCCACTTGCCGGCCCAGGGCCGAGCGCACCAGCATTTCATGCCCGCTGCCGGCGCCATGCACCACCATGAACGCATTGGGCCCGGTGCGGTAGACGATGCAGTCATCGACGAATTTGCCGTCCTCGTCGAGCATCGAGGCGTACACCGATTTGCCGGGGTAGAGCTTGGCGATGTCGCGGGTGGTCGCCCACTGCAACAGGCTCTCGGCGTGGGGCCCCACGTAATGGACTTTTTTCAGCCCCGACACGTCCATCAGGCCGGCGCGGGTGCGGATCGCTTCGTGGTGGTCGGCCAGTGCACTGCTGTAGGTCCAGGCGGTGCCCATGCCGTTCCAGTCTTCAAGGTTCGAGCCAAGGGCGCGGTGCCGTTCGGCCAATGCAGAGATACGCCAGGAGTGGGTCATGTGATGCTCCTTGTCGGGAAAATGAGGTCACGCGAGTGGGTCAAACTGGCTCAGCCACTCGACCAGCGTGCGGCGGTAGCGGGTCATGCCCTTGTAGTCGGCGATGGGGTCGGGCAGGTCGCGCAGCACGCGGTGCAGGCGACAGCCCCAGCCGGGTTGCGTGACCAGCTCGTCCAGGCTGATCAGGTAGGTACGGATGCTGAACATCACCGCGTGGCTGCGCGGCAGGCGCGCCATCACTTGCAGCTCGACCCGCAGGTGCACCTGCTGCCCGACGTTCTGCGCGGTGATCTGGCCGCGATCGGCGCCCCATTGATGGAACGTCTCGGGGGATGAATCCAGGCGCGGGTTGATGGTCAGGGTCCAGTTCAAGCGCCGCACGGGCTGGCCGACCTGCAGGTTGAGCAGGTACTTCAGCGCGCGGTCGAACACGCCCATCTGATGGGCCATGGGCACCGGTGCGTGCCATTGCTTGAAACTCATGCCGGCATCGAACGCCAGCGACCAGTCGGCCGGGCTGGTGACCAGGCCGGCGTCCATGTACAGGTCGCCGTCGCGCTGGTCGAGCAGGGCGAAATCCCCCTGCACCTGACGGCCGATGTACTCCAGCGGTGCGCAGGGCAGGCTGGTGGCGTCGCCGAAGATGAAGGGCTGGTCGATGTCCAGCAGGTGGTTGCGCCAATGCCAGTGCTCGCCGTCTTGCGTCAGGCTGAACCACTGCGGGTAGTCGGCGGCCAGGTGCTGCATGAGCATCTGCAACGCATCCCAGGCCGCCACTTGCATGTGCGGCATCACCAGGTAGCGGCGCGGGTCCTGGTCCAGCACCAGGGCGCGCTCGGCCATTTCCGAGCGGTAGTGCTCGTCGATGTCGAAGGCGTGCTCATAGATCGAGCCGGGGTCGCGGGAGGTGGCCGGTTCGATATTCACCGAGTACAGGTAGCTGTCCTCGATGAAGGGAAAGGGGAAGCGCCGGATCGCCGCCGGGCTGTTGCGAAAGCTGAAATCGTCGCGATAGCTCAACACGGGGCTCGATTGCAGGGGCATATCACTCACTCCTAGAGGTCCAGCGAAACGCAGGGGCCGTGGCCGCGCGAGACGCAGGGCATCAGAAATTCGGCCTGCTCGGCCGGGCTGAGGAAACTGTCACGGTGTTCGATGGCGCCGCCGTTGTGCCGGGTGATGCACTGGCCGCAGACCCCGCCACGGCACAGGTTGGGCACCTGTAGTCCTGCGTGCTCCAGGGCTTCGAGCAGGCTTTGCTCGGCCTCGACCCGCAGGCGCCGGCCGCTGCGCAGCAGGTGCAGGTCGAACGGCTGGCCCGGCTGGGCACCCTTGAAGGCTTCGGAATGCACGCGCTTGGGCGACCAACCGAGGCGGGTGGCCTCAAGCTCGACCGCGTCGAGCAGAGACTGCGGGCCACAGCTGTAGACGTGGCTGCCCAGTGGCCGGTTGGCGAGGATCCGGTTCAGGTCCGGGCGCCGTTCGTAGCTGTGCAGGCGCGGGCCTAGGCGTTGTTGCAACTCGTCGAGATAGGCGTCGCTGAGGCCCGGGCGGAACAGGTAATGCAGTTCGAAGTCGGCCTGCTGCTGTTCCAGCGCGGCGATATAGGCCATGAACGGCGTGATACCGATCCCGGCAGCGATGAGGATATGCCGGCGCGCGGTGCCGTGGGGCGCGAACAGATTGGCCGGCGGCGAGAGCTGCAAGGTGTCGCCGACCCGCACCTGCCGATGCAGGTACTGCGAGCCGCCACGCGAAGCGTCTTGCAGGCGCACGGCGATGCGGTAGTGGTGCAGGTGCGCCGGGTCGCTGGTCAGCGAATAGGCGTTGCGCACCGTGCCGTCGGCCAGCGGCAGATGCACTTGCACATGGCTGCCGGGCGAGAAGCCGGGCAGGGTACCGTCGCAGGCGGTCAGGGTGAGTTCGCGCACCACCGGCGTGAGCATTCTTGCGGCGCTGACCTGAACCTTCAGGGCCGCGCTCATGGCTGGAACCCTGCATAGGGCTGGTCGGGGTTGTGGCACACGCCGAGGTAAGCCCCCAGGCGCCGGGAGAAATGCGTACGCACTTCAAGCCCGACGTGGCAGCCGATGCAGTTCAATGAGGGCGCTGGCCCGGCAGCCTGGGTCAGGCCACAGTGGGCGCAATACACCTGGCGTAGGCCGGGCGTGGCGCAGGTCATGCTGATCTCGTCGTCTTCCAGGCCTGCGGCGCGGGCTTGCGCATGGATACGCCAGACAAAGGCTTCATCTCCCAGCAGGTAAAGCCGGCACCCCACGGTGGCGCTGCTCAATGCCTGTTGCAGGCGGCGCGCGAAGTCGGGTTGTTCGCCGTTCAGCAGTACCGGCTGGTCCAGCGTGGCGACCACCTCCGTGCAGGCGGTCGCCGATTGCATCACCACGATGGGGCGGCTGAGGGTGTGCGTCATGCGGGCTCCTCCAAGGTGCGTTTTGTTTCCTGTTGGGAGAGATACTTTCCTATGGGGAAAATCTTCTCAATCTGGAAAAAGGGCTATGCCTTTGGAGATAAGCCTTGCCCCAAGGGCGTTCGGGGCATGGAAGTTGCTGGGCTTGAGGTCACGCCGAGCAACGGGACGGGGAGTTATCGAAGAGTGCGAATACGACCGCAATGGTGGCCGCTCTGGTTGGGGCCTGTGCGCCGCGAACAGGCGCGCAGCGTGCGCCGGCTGTTGGCCGGGTTGCCCCTGCACGCTGACGGTGCCTTGTCGGATTTCCTGGACCGTTTCGACGCACTGCTACCCCGCGCCAGGCTCAACCTGATCCTCGGCGGCGAAGACCTCAGCCCGACACGCCGCGCCTTGATCGAAGGCTGCCAGGACGCCGCGACCTGCCCCTGGCGCAATGCAGCCGTGGCGCAAACGCCCCAGGCCTGTGGCCCGTGCCGGCAACGCGGTGTGCATCGCCTGGTGTGTGCCTTGCCCGAGGGCCAGAAGGGCGTGTTGCTGCTCGACACGCCCAGGCGAGCCGGTGCCAGCTGGCGCCAGTTGTTGGAAGAGGCAGCGCAGGCCGTCGGCGTAACCGTGCGCCTGCGCGGCCACGCCCGTGAGCAGCAGCGCAAACAGGCGACCTCCCGCCACGGTGCCCTGGCCCGTGAGCTGCACGATTCGGTGGCGCAGCAGTTGGGTTACCTGTCGTTCCAGGCCCATGGGTTGCAGTCGCAGTTGGGCGCGCCAGCCCTGCACGACCTGTGTGTCGGCCTGAGCCAGTTGCAACGCCAGGTGCGCGAGCTGATCACCAGTGCGCGCCTGACCATGGACGGGCGCTCGCTGCGCCAGGCCCTGGCCGATTCGGTGGCGGAGTTCTCGCGGCGTTGCATCATCGTGTTCGAACTGGACAACCGCCTGCCGGACGATGCCCTGGGCCCGGAAACCGAATTGCAGGTCTTGCAGATCATTCGCGAGGCCCTGGCCAATGCCGTGCGCCATTCCCACGCGCGGCACGTGCGCATTGAGCTGCGCCAGACCCAGGACGGCGACGCTTCAGTGTCGGTGGAAGACGATGGCATCGGCCTGAGCCCGGCATCCGACGAACATAATCATTTCGGCCTGGCGATTATCCGCGAGCGCGCCGCCAGCCTCGGCGCGCGCCTGAGCATTGAAACGATCCGCCCGCACGGGGTGCGCGTGCACCTTGGCCTGCGCCGCCACCACGACCTGCCACAGGGGAGTCTCGATGGACTGCACGACCTTATTACTGATCGATGATCACCCATTGTTTCGCAAGGGCCTGGCGCAGTTGTTCGATGCCAGCGACGACTTCGAAGTGGTGGGGCAGGCAGCCAGTGGCCGTGAAGGCATCAACCTGGCCGTGAGCCTGACGCCGCAACAGGTCCTGCTCGATCTGCACATGCCCGGCCTCAGCGGTTTGCAGGTGCTGGATGAACTGCGCCAGTTGCGCTTGGAGTGTCAGGTGGTGGTGCTCACCGCCTCGATGGACCGCGCCGAGCTGCTCACCGCCTTGCGCCTGGGCGCCAGCGGCTATGTGCTCAAGGAAACAGAGCCCGAGGCGTTGCTGGCGTATATGCGCAACTGTCACAAGGGCGCGATCGTGCTGGACTCGACCCTGATTGCCTTGCTCGCCGACCAGGCCGAGCCTGCGCCGGCGTGTGAGGCCGCGGGCAGCGAAAACCTCACCGAACGCGAAGGCCAGACCCTGGCGCTGATCGCCGCCGGCATGAGCAATAAACAGATCGGCCGGGAATTGGGGATCAGCGACGGCACGGTGAAAATCTACGTGCGTAGCCTGTTGCAGAAGCTTGGCCTGCATTCACGGCTGGAGCTGGCGGCCTGGGTGCACAGCGGCGCCTTGATGAAACAAGAGGAGCGCCACTAGATGAGGGACAGCCCCGAAGCGTTTGCGCACCTGCCGATTGACCTGATGGATTGCTTTCCCGCCGCCTTATTGCAACTGCGCGACAACGGCCAGATCGCCCACTTCAACCTGGCCTGGGCCGAGCTGATGGGGCCGCCGGGTGCCGAGCGCAACCTGATGGACTATGTGCACCAGGAAGACCGCCCGCTGTGGCGCCAGGCCCTGAATGAACTGCGCCGCCGCCCCGAGACCTCGTTCAACCAGCGCCTGCGCTTCGTGCACCCCTGCGGCGAGCTGCGCTGGTTCGAGATCAGCCTCAAGCGCGGCCCCCAGGGGTTCTATCTGGTGGCCAGCGACATCACCGCGCATAAACGCCGTGAAATTGCCTTGCAGGCCAGCCAGCGCAGCAGCATGAGCCTGCTCGACAGCATGCCGGGGCTGATCTACCGCGGGCGCAACAACCGCGACTGGACCATGGAATTCGTCAGCGCCGGCTGCCTGGAGTTGACCGGCTACCCCGCCGAGCGCCTGGTGGACAACCATGAGTTCACCTACAACAGCCTGATCCTGGCGCAGGATGCCGACTACGTATGGCGCGAGGTGCAATATGCGCTGTCGCGGCATGAGCCGTTCGAGCTCAATTACCAGATCCGCTGCGCCGACCGCTCGATCAAGCACGTATGGGAGAAGGGCGTGGGGATTTATGCCGATACCCGCGAGGTGCTGGGGATCGAGGGGGCGATTTTCGAGCGCAAGCTTTAACGGGTAAACGCCGTTCAAATGTGGGAGGGGCGGTGCGACGATTCGACTTGCCCCCGATGGTGGAGTGTCAGTGGATGCATCTTTGGCTGACACACAGCCATCGGGGGCAAGCCCCCTCCCACAGGGATCTACTGTGATTTCAAATAACGGAGCTATCCATGCAGCTTTTGATGGAAATGGCTGCCGCAGAACCAAACACCTACACAGATCCAAATGTGGGAGGGGGCTTGCCCCCGATGAGGGAGTGTCAGTAGATGCATCTGTAACTGAACCACAGCCATCGGGGGCAAGCCCCCTCCCACAAGGGTGACTCAGTGCGCGCCGGCGGCTTTGTTCAGGTCGCTTTCAGCCCATTCGGTATACACACACGCATCCGCCGTGGCCCAGCGCACGCGCACCGGGTCGCCGGCCTTGAGGGGCATGCCCGCGGCAGACAGCGCCTTGACCGTCATCGACGTGCCGCCGAGGGTTTTCACCGTGCAGGTCTGGCTTTCGCCGAGGAACAGCACTTCACCGACGATGGCCGACACTTCATTCCAACCGGCGGCCAAGGGCTGTGCGGTGGCCTGTTCGACGCTCAGCGCCAGGGCTTTTTCCGGGCGCACCATCAGCAGTACCTCCTGCTCGGTGTGCAACCCGCTGGTCAGGCGGATCGACAGGGATTGGCCTTCGAACGACGCCGCAGCATTGCCCTGGGCCTTGAGCTTGAGGAAGTTGGAGTTGCCGAGGAACGACGCGACAAAGGCGTTCGGCGGGTTCTGATAGAGGTCGAAGCCGCTGCCCAGGCCGACGATCTTGCCGTGGCTGAAAATCGCGATGCGCTGGGACAGGCGCATGGCTTCTTCCTGGTCGTGGGTCACGTAGACGATGGTGATGCCCAGGCGCCGGTGCAGTTGGCGCAGTTCGTCCTGCAGGTCTTCACGCAGCTTCTTGTCGAGGGCGCCGAGGGGTTCGTCCATCAGCAGGATGCGCGGCTCGTACACCAGCGCGCGTGCGATGGCGACCCGTTGCTGCTGGCCGCCGGACAGTTGCGAAGGGCGGCGATGCGCAAATTGCTCAAGCTGCACCAGCTTGAGCATGGCGTCGACGCGCTTCTCGCGTTCGGCGCTGGCCAGTTTGCGAATCGCCAGGGGGAAGGCGATGTTGTCGCGTACCGATAGGTGCGGGAACAGCGAGTAACGCTGGAACACCATGCCGATGTCGCGCTTGTGCGGCGGTACGTTGACCAGCGATTGGCCGCTCACCAGGATCTCGCCGCTGCTCGGTGTTTCAAAACCGGCGAGCATCGACAGCGTGGTGCTTTTGCCCGAGCCGCTGGAGCCGAGGAAGGTGAGGAATTCGCCGTCCTTGATATCCAGCGAAATGTTGTCGACGGCGGCAAATTCGCCGTAGTGCTTGTTCAGGTTGCGCAGGCTGACCAGGGGTTGGCCATGGCTTCGCGCGACATCGTTGATCACTGCACTCATGTTCTTCTCCTCGGCGCTCAGGCGCGGGTTTCGGTACGCCGGCGAACGGCGGCGGCAATCACCATGACCAGTACCGAGAGGCCGATCAGCAGCGTCGAAGCGACGGCGATCACAGGCGTCAGGTCCTGGCGCAGGGTGGTCCACATTTTCACGGGAAGGGTTTGCAGGGTCGGGCTGGCCATCATCACGCTGAGCACCACCTCGTCCCACGAGACCAGAAAGGCAAACAGCGCACCGGCCACCATTCCTGGGCGAATCGCCGGAAAGGTCACCTTGAACACCGCCTGCAAACGCGAGGCGCCGCAGATCACCGCCGCGTCTTCGATCGACTGGTCGAACAGCTTCAGCGAGTTGATGATCGAGATGATCGTGAACGGCAGCGCGACGATCACATGGCTGACCACAAAGGCGAACATCGTGCCGGTGTAGCCGAGCTTGAGGAACAGCGCGTACACCGCCACGGCGATGATCACCAGCGGCACGATCATCGGCAGCGTGAACAGACCGTAGAGCAGCTCACGGCCGGGGAAACGCCCGCGCACCAGGGCAAACGCGGTGGGCAGGCCCAGGGCGACGGCGAACACGGTGGTCAGCACCGCCACCTTGAGGCTGGCCATCGCGGCATTCATCCAGTCGGCGTTGGAGAAGAACTGGCCATACCATTTCAGCGTCCAGCCCGGTGGCGGGAACACCAGCCATTGCGACGAGCCGAACGAGAGCAGCACGATGAACACGATCGGCAGCAGCAGGAACAGGCCGATCAAGCCGGTGGTGGTGTAGAGGCCCAAGCGCATCCTGCGGCTCATGGCATTGGGAGTCAGGAGCATGACGGCTTACCTCGCGTTGCTGGCGCCAACCGGGGATTCCGGCTGAAGCTTCAGGTAGAAGTAGAACAGCACCAGGGTGATGAAGATCAGCAACGCGGCGCCGGCACTGGCCAGGCCCCAATTGAGGAACGATTGCACCTGCTGGATGATGAACTCGGGCAGCATCATGTTCTGCGCACCGCCGAGCAGCGCCGGGGTGACGTAGTAACCGAGGGACATCACGAACACCATCAGGCCGCCGGAAAACAACCCCGGCCGGCACAGCGGCAGGAACACCCGGAAGAAGTTGGTCCACGGGCTCGCGCCGCAGATCGAGCCGGCCTGCAGGATCATCGGGTCGATGGCCTGCATGGTCGCCTGCAACGGCAGCACAATGAACGGGATCATGATGTAGCTCATGCCGATCACCACGCCGGTCAGGTTGTGCACCATCTCCAGCGGCTGATCGATGATGCCCATCGCCATCAGCGCCTTGTTGATCACTCCGGAGGCTTGCAGCAAGACCAACCAGGAATAGGTGCGGGCGAGCAGGCTGGTCCACATCGATAGCAGCACGATGTTCAGGATCCAGCGCCCCCAGCCGCGCGGCACCAGGGTAATCGCCCAGGCCAGCGGGAAGCCCAGCAGCAGGCTGAACAGGGTCACCAGGCCCGCCACCGAAAAGGTGTTGAGCAGCACCCGTGCATAGGCCGAGTTGGCAAACAGTTGTTCATAGTTGCCCAGGCCCGGCACCGGCTCCAGCACGCCACGCAGCAGCAGGCCGATCAGCGGCGCCAGGAAGAACAGGCCGAGGAACAGCAGGGCCGGGATCAGGTTGCTCGACCCCCGCCAGCGCTGCGCCAGGGACGGCGCACCGGCCTTGGAGGAAACCGCGCCGGCAGCGCCGAGGGCGCTCCCGGTCGGTGTGGTTGCCGTCATTTTCATTTGACTAGCCATTCATTCCACCGTGTCGCAATGGCCGGACCGTTCTTGGCCCAGTAGGCGAAATCGAGGGTGATCTGATCCTTGACGTAGGCGGTCGGCAGGTTCGGCGCCAGCACCGAGTCGAGGCGCTGCACACTGTCGATGTTCACTGGAGCATAGGCGGTCAGGTTGGAAAAGTCGGCCTGGCCTTTGGCGCTGCTGGCACTGGCCAGGAACTTCATCGCGGCGGCTTTGTTCTTCGTGCCTTTAGGCACGACGAGGATGTCGGCCATCACCAGGTTCTGCTTCCAGCTCACGCCCACTGGCGCGCCGTCTTCCTGCAGGGCGTGGATGCGACCGTTCCAGAACTGGCCCATGCTGACTTCGCCGGAGGCCAGCAGTTGCTGAGACTGTGCACCGCCGCCCCACCAGACGATGTCTTTCTTGATGGTGTCGAGTTTCTTGAAGGCGCGGTCCAGGTCCAGCGGGTAGAGCTTGTCGGCCGGTACGCCGTCGGCGAGCAGGGCCAGTTCGAGCACGCCAGGGCTCGGCCATTTGTAGAGGGCGCGTTTGCCGGGGTAGGTCTTGGTGTCGAACAGCGCGGTCCAGTCCTGGGGCTTGCTGGCGCCGAGCTTGCCTTCGTTGTAGCCGAGCACGAAGGAGAAGAAGAACGAGCCCACGCCATGGTCGGAGACGAAGCGCGGGTCGATCTTGTCGCGCTGGATCACCGAGAAATCCAGGGGTTCGAGCAGACCTTCGGCGGCGGCGCGCAAGGCGAAGTCGGCCTCCACATCCACCACGTCCCACTGCACGTTGCCGCTTTCGACCATGGCCTTGAGTTTGCCGTAGTCGGTGGGCCCATCCTGGACCACGGTAATGCCGCTGGCCTTGCTGAACGGGTCGGCCCAGGCCTGCTTCTGCGCATCCTGGGTGCTACCGCCCCAGCTCACGAAGTTGATGCTTTCGGCCGCCAGGGCCGCGTGGGTGGCCGTCGCCAGTAAACCGGCAAACAGCACCGCGGTTGTACGTTTGTTCAACACCATGTTCACGCCCTCATTTGTTTTGTTATTGAGCGGGCTGGTAATGCCCGCCTATCGGGAGCAGTAGGTCAATCAGGGCCTCAGTCGGGGCCCCAAAAGGCGACCGTGCCAAGGGCTGTTATTGGTGCTATCCCTGGCGGGCGCACTTGGCGAAAGCGTTCGGTCTATGGAATATCATATTATGGTATTCCAAACTTTGTGCAAGCATTTTGCCTTACCGGTTATCCGTCATTCGGTGAAGGGAATGCTCTCGACCACCTCCAGGTCGTAGCCGGTCAGCCCGGCGTATTTGAGGGGCGGGCCGAGGTGACGCAGCTTGCCGACGCCGAGGTCCTGCAAGATCTGCGCCCCGGTACCCACTTCCGAATAGATGCGCGACTGCGAACGGTTGAACTGGCGTGGCGCCTGGGTGAGTTGTGGCACACGCTCCAGCAGCGCCTGGGACGACTCATGGTTGGCCAGCACCACCACCACGCCGCAGCCTTCGGCGGCGACGCGTTGCAACGCGGCCCACAGGGTCCAGTTGGACGGGCCGCTGTAGTCGGCGCCGACCAGGTCGCGCAGCGGGTCGATCACATGCACGCGCACCAGCGCAGGGGTATCGCGGCGCAACTGGCCCATGACCATTGCCATGTGCACGCCGCCGTCGATGCGGTCTTCGAAGGTGATCAGGCGGAACGTGCCATGCACCGTGGGCAAATCCCGTTCGCCAATGCGCACCACGGTACGCTCGGTGCTGAGGCGGTAGTGGATCAGGTCGGCGATGGTGCCGATCTTGATCCCATGTTTGCGCGCGAAAATTTCCAGGTCGGGGCGGCGCGCCATGGTGCCGTCGTCGTTCATCACTTCAACGATCACCGAGGCCGGTGTGTGCCCGGCCAGGCGCGCCAGGTCGCAGCCGGCTTCGGTGTGGCCGGCGCGGGTCAATACGCCGCCGTCCTTGGCGCGCAACGGGAAGATATGCCCAGGTTGCACGATGTCGGCGGGCCCGGCATTGACGTCAACGGCCGCCGCCACGGTGCGCGCGCGGTCGGCGGCAGAGATGCCGGTGGTTACGCCGCTGGCGGCTTCGATGGACACGGTAAACGCCGTACTGAACACGCTGCCATTGCTCGGCACCATCTGCTCGAGGCCCAGGCGCTGGCAATGTTCGTCGGTCAGGGTCAGGCAAATCAGGCCACGGGCTTCGCGAGCCATGAAACTGATAGTCTCGGCGGTGCAGCAGGCAGCGGGCAGCAACAGGTCGCCTTCGTTTTCCCGGTCTTCGTCGTCCACCAGGAGCACCATCTTGCCCTGGCGATAGTCTTCGATGATGTCTGCGATGCTGTTGAAGGGCATGTCAGTGTGCTCGTTTTGTTGGTTGTATGTATTATGGTATACCACAAAAACTCAACAAGAGGATGTCACGATGAAGGCTTACTGGATTGCCCATGTGGATGTGTCCGACGCAGAGCAGTACACGCAGTACACCCAACGCGCACCGGCAGCGTTTGCCAAGTTTGGCGGGCGGTTCCTGGCCAGGGGCGGGCGCAGCGAGGCGATGGAAGGCGGGCCGGCACGGCAGCGCAATGTGGTGATCGAGTTCGATAGCTACGAGCAGGCGGTGGCGTGCTACGAGTCTGCTGAATATCAGGAGGCGAAGGGGTACCGTGAAGGGGCGGGGGTGGCGCAGATCGTCATCGTGGAAGGGCTGGCGCCTTAGGTCATCAGGCCAAACATAGGACCAAATGTGGGAGGGGGCTTGCCCCCGATGGCGGTGGGTCAGCCAACCTCTCTGCCAACCGTGCCGCCGCCTTCGAAGCCTCGCTAAAGCTCGACATCTCCCACAGGGGATTGGTGGTATCCATGCGATCTACCGCCGGGCTGCTTTCTACCTGCCAACAGCGGGCCAGTGTGGGAGGGGGCTTGCCCCCGATGGCGGTGGGTCAGTCACCTTATTCAGCGGCTGACACACTGCTATCGGGGGCAAGTCGAATCGTCGCACCGCCCCTCCCACATTTGGTCCGGTGTTTGGCTGTGAGATCAGCGGATAAAGTGGATCTTGCCGCTGCCGTCATTGCCGATGTAGATGCCATACACCCCGGCCTGGCGTTCCTCGATATACCGTTCGAGGATCTGCCGGATCGCCGGGTAGTAGATGCTGTCCCAGGGAATGTCCTCGGGTGCGAAGAACCGGTAGTCGAGGGTTTCCGGGCCGAACTGGCCGGTGATCTCCAGCGCGATGGCGCGGAAGATGATGTACACCTCGCTGATCGTCGGCACGCTGAAGATCGAGTAGGGCGAGACGATTTCCGCGCGCACGCCGCTTTCTTCCCAGACTTCGCGCAACGCGGCTTGTTCAGTGGTCTCGCCGCCTTCCATGAAGCCGGCCGGTAGGGTCCAGGTGCCGGGACGGGGCGGGATTGCCCGTTGGCACAGCAGGTATTTGCCGTCCTGCTCGATGATGCAGCCGGCGATGATCTTGGGGTTGATGTAGTGGATATAGCCGCAACCCCGGCACATCAGGCGCTCATGCGTATCGCCCGGTGGCAACTGGCGACCGAGGTCACTGCCGCCGCATTTCGGGCAATAGCTTGGGCTGAACATGGTCAGTGGCCTATGCGCGGTTCTTTGAGCGCGATGGGCAGGGTGATCTCTGGAATCTTGCCGGTCTCTTCCTGCTTGCGCTTGAGGTAATCCAGGGCCACGGCAGCGGCTGCGCGCACGTGATCGACACAGGCCTGGTGCGCCGCGAGCGGATCGCCGCTCTTGATTGCCTGGACCATGCGTTCCATTTCCTGGTTACTGGCGCCGCGGCGGTTTTCCTGGGACACCGAGGTGGCGCGCAGGTAGCTGATACGCGCCTGCAACTGGCGCAGTTGCGTGGCCGCCACGTGGTTGCCGGAGCCTTCGAGCAAGACGTCGTAGAAGCCTTGCACCGAGTCGATCACCTGTTGCAGTTCGCCGTCCTTGAGGGCCTTGCGGTTCTCCTCCAGGGCTTTTTCCAGGGCCTTGATGTCCTTGGCCTTGGCGCGCAGGGTGAACAACTGCACGATCAAGCCTTCGAGCACGCAGCGCAGTTCATAGATGTCGACCGCGTCGGCCAGGGTGATGATCGCGACCTGCGGGCCTTTGGCATCGGCAAACTCCACCAGGCCCTCGGACTCCAGGTGACGCAGGGCTTCGCGCACCGACGTGCGGCTGACGCCCAGGCGATCACACAGGTCGCGTTCTACCAGGCGGTCGCCCGGCAGGAGCTGGAAGTTCATGATGGCGCTGCGCAGTTTCTCCAGCACGATTTCGCGCAGGGTGACCGGGTTGTGATTGACCTTGAAGCTGTCGTCGAGTGGCAGGCGTTTCATGGGGTCTGCTCTGAAGGTGGCTGTCCCTGCAAAACGAGCACCGGCAGCGGTGCTCGATCGATCAAAACAGCCAAGGGTTAACGGGTGGCCTCTGCATCGGCTTCGGCGAAAGCTTCCCGGGCCAGCCGGAAGCTGTCCACGGCGGCGGGAACCCCGCAATAAATGCCGACCTGAAGCAGAATTTCGCGTATTTGTTCACGACTCAGCCCGTTACGCAAGGCGCCACGTACATGCAGCTTGAGCTCGTGAGGTCGATTGAGGGCCGAAATCATTGCCAAGTTTATCATGCTGCGTTCTTTAAGCGACAAACCCTCACGGCCCCACACATGGCCCCAGCAGTACTCGGTGACCATCTCCTGCAAGGGCCGGGTGAAATCGTCGGCATTCTCGAGGGAGCGCTGCACATAGGCTTCGCCCAGCACCTGGGTGCGGATTTTCAGGCCCTGCTCATATTTGTCGTTGCTCATCGTACTGTGCTCCTCAGGCCAGGGTGGGCAGCGGGCCCAGCTTGCCTTTGTGGTAGATCATCGGCGTGACCGGTTGCTCGGGCAGGATCAGGTTCTTCACTGCGCCGACGATGATCGCGTGATCACCGCCATCGTATTCGCGCCACAACTCACACTCGATGATCGCCGTGGCCTTGGCCAGCAACGGGTTGCCCAGGTCGCTGAGGTGCCACTCGATGCCCTTGGCCTTTTCCTTGCCCTTGCTGGCGAAGGCATAGGCTTCGGCGGTTTGGTCGGCCGACAGCAAGTGAATCGCAAAGCGCTTGCTGTCGCGCAGCACCGGGTAGGTGTCCGAAGCGTAGTTGGGGCAGAACAGCACCAGGGCCGGGTCGATCGACAGCGCACTGAACGCGCTGGCGGTAATGCCCACGATGCCGCCGTCCGGGTCCAGGGTGGTGACCACCGTGACGCCGGAGGGGAACGAGCTCATGACGTCTTTGTAAATGCCGGGTTCGATCATGGTCGGGGTCTCTTAACGCATCACAAAAGGATCAGGCATGGGCGCCTGGGAGAGGTTGATCCACACCGTCTTCAGCTCGGTGTAGGCCAGCACCGAATCGATGCCGCTTTCGCGTCCGTAGCCGCTGTTCTTGAAGCCGCCGATGGGCGCCATGGCCGAGACGGCGCGGTAGGTGTTGACCCAGATGATCCCCGAGCGCACGTCCCGGGCCAGGCGGTGAGCGCGGCCCAGGTCGCGGGTCCAGATGCCGGCGGCGAGGCCGAACTGCGAGTCGTTGGCGATCGCCAGGGCTTCGGCTTCGTCCTTGAAGCGGATCACCGAGGCCACCGGGCCGAAGACTTCTTCCTGCATGATCTTCATCGAGTTGCGGTCGCACTCGAACAGGGTCGGCTCATAGAACCAGCCGGCCCCCAGGTTCTGCGGGCGCTTGCCGCCGGTGCGCAGGCGCGCGCCTTCGGCGATGGCGTCGGCCACCAGGCCCTCGACCACGGCCAGTTGCTGCGCAGTGGCCATGGGGCCCATCTCGCTGGCATCTTCCTGGGGGTTGCCGATGCGAATGCGCTGGGCGCGCTCCACCAGGCGCTCGACGAATTCGTCGTAGATCTCGTCCTGTACCAGCAGGCGCGAACCGGAGACGCAGCTCTGCCCGGAGGCGGCGTAGATCCCGGCAATCGCGCCGTTGATGGCGCTGTCGAGGTCGGCGTCGGCAAAGATGATATTCGGTGATTTACCGCCCAGCTCCAGCGATAACTTGGCGAAGTTCTCGGCACTGCTGCGCACCACATGGCGCGCCGTGGCTGCACCGCCGGTAAAGGCGATCTTGCGCACCAGCGGATGGCGGGTGAGGGCGGCCCCGGTGCTTGGGCCGTAGCCGGTCACCACGTTGACCACGCCCGGCGGAATCCCGGCTTCAAGGGCCAGGCGCGCGAGTTCGAGGATGGTCGCCGAGGCATGTTCCGACGGCTTGATCACGATGGTGTTGCCCGCCGCCAGGGCCGGCGCCAGCTTGATCGCCGTGAGGTACAGCGGGCTGTTCCAGGGAATGATCGCGGCGACCACGCCCATGGGTTCATGCACGGTGTAGGCAAACAGGTCGGGCTTGTCCAGGGGCAGGGTGCCGCCTTCGAGTTTGTCGGCCAGGCCTGCGGTGTAATGGAAGAACTCCGGCAGGTAACTGACCTGGCCACGGGTCTCGCGGATCAGCTTGCCGTTGTCGCGGCTTTCCAGCTGCGCCAGGCGTTCCTTGTTGTCGGCGATCAGGTCACCCAGGCGGCGCAGCAGTTTGCCCCGCGCGGTGGCGGTGAGGCCGCGCCAGGCCGGGCTGTCGAAGGCCTGTTGCGCAGCCTGCACCGCGCGTTCCACGTCGGCTTCATCGGCATCGGGCAACTGTGCCCAAGGTTCGGCCAGGGCCGGGTTGAGGCTGTCAAAGGTCTTGCCGGACAAGGCATCGACCCATTCTGCGCCGATGCACATCTGGAAGCGTTCAAGCGTCATGCCACGATCCCCTTTATCGGGTGTTGTTGGGAGTGCGCCGTCTGGAGGAAGTCCAGCAGCAGCTGGTTGACCAGGCGCGGCGATTCAACCGGCATCATATGCCGTTGCTCGGGCAATACCGCCACGGTTGCGCCGGGAATACGCTCCGCCAATTGGCGGGCCATCTGCGGTGTCGAGCCGGGGTCCAGCTCGCCGGTGGCCACCAGGGTCGGCACCTGGATGCTGCCCAGGTCGTCGGCGCGGTACATGTCCTGGGTCGCGAACAGCTCGTAGGTGGTCAGGTAGCCCTGGGGGTCGTTACCGGCCAGGGTCTGGCGCAACGCGGCGATCTGCGCCGGGTTGGCCGCCTGGTATTCACGGCTGAACCAGCGCGAGAGGGCCGCTTCGGCATTGGCATCCGGCCCATGCTCGGCGGCCTGGGCGGTGCGCGCAATCACCCCGGCGCGCTGTTCGGGGCTGCGGTTGAACACGCTGTTGAGCACTACCAGGCTGTTGAGGCGTTCCGGGTAGTGCAGGGCAAAGGCGCGCGCCACCAGGCCGCCCATTGAGAAACCGATCACCGTCGCCAGGGGCAATTGCAGGTGATCGAGCAGCTCCAGCAGTTGGTCGGCATAACCGAGCAGCGGTGTGCCGCTGTCCGGGCGCGGGCTGGCGCCATGGCCGAGCATGTCATAGGTGATCACGCGGTAATGGGTGGCCAGGCCAACCACCTGGCCGCCCCACATCTCTTTATTCAGGCCCACGCCGTGGATCAAAACCACAGGCTGGCCTTGGCCGGTCGCCAGGTAACTGGTGCCAGCCGGGGTACGTTCAGCGGTGAGCCGAATCATGGAGCGCTCCTGCATGCCTTTTTTGTTGGAGTGACGGTCTTGGCTTACTGGGTTTTTTCCGCCGCCAGCTCTTCGAGGTCGATGTAACGGTTGCCGATGCGCGGGTGCAGGCGGCCACCGTCTGCGCAGCCCAGCACCACCACGATTTCATCGGCGCGCGGCGCGTCTTCGATCTGCATTTCCAGGGTGATGTAGTGCGAGCGCAGGCCTTCGTCGTCCTTGTGCATCATCGGGATCTGGATCGACGTGCCCGGGCCACCGCGCTTGTTGGTGAAGCTCAGGTAGCTCTTGGCCTTGACCGCTTCGCGATAGTGGTTGCCGAAGCGCAGGGTATGGATGATCGCCGACGCGTGTTCGATCTCGCCGTCAGCCCCGACCACGGCGGCCTTGCCGTAGGCTTCGATCTTCTGCGCGCCACCAATGATGCCCACCAGGCGCTCTACCATCAGTGCACCGAGGTCCGAGCAGTTGGCACGGATCTCCGGTTTCAGGTCTTCGACAAACCCGCGACCCAGCCAGGGGTTTTTCAACACGACCGCCAGGCCAACCATGGTGACGGGAGTGTCAGAGGCCTTGCCGCCTTCAATAAAGGTTTCTTCTACGTAGCTGACGATCTTGCGGATTTCGAAACTCATGAGCTGCTCCGTCGGGTGTGAGTGGGTCCGTGTATGATGGTATACCATAATACCTTAAGTGCAAGAGCCAGCGATGGGCCGTCGATAAATACCGCGACAAAAGGTCAGGTGGTGCACCTTTTCAGGGGGGGCGAGGCGTGTGCTCGGGACGCCTGGCTCAGCAGGGCGAGGGAGCGCCAATGAGCGCGGACCGCCCAGCGATGATCACTGGGCTTGCGGGTGGGCTGGAGGCGTGCGTCAGGGCTGCGCGCGCGAGGCCGGCATGGCCGTGGCGCGGATATAACGTGCCGGCGACGTGCCCAGGGTCTTGCGGAACATGCTGATGAATGAGCTGACCGACTCATAGCCAAGCGCTTCAGCGGTGCGCTGTACCGACTCGCCTTCGGCCAGGCTTTGCAGCGCTACGATAATTTGCCATTGCTTGCGCCACTGACCGAAGGTCAGCCCGGTTTCACGTTTGACCAGGCGGGCCAGGGAGCGCTCGCTCATGGCCACTTGGCGTGCCCACTGGGCCATGGTGCAGCGGTTGGACGGGTCCTGGGCCAACCCGCGCGCGATCACGCGCAACTGGGCCGTCGCGGGCAGCGGCAGGTACAACTGTTCCGTCGGGGCAAGTTCCAGCTGTTCGAGCAGCACACTGGCCAATCGCGCGTTGGCACACGCTGGCGGGTAGTCCTGGGCCTGGGCGCTGAGGTGCAGGATCAGCTCCAGGATCAGCGGTGACAGCACCAACGTACAGCACTGTTGCGGTAGCGCCGCCGCGCCGGGCTCCACAAAAACAAAGCCGACTTTACCGTTGGCCGTGACCCGGTTGCTGTGGGCCACGCCACCCGGAATCCACACGCCGAACCCTGACGGCACCATCCACACCCCATCCTCCACCGTGCACACGATGCCGCCGTGATAAGCCACTACCAGCTGGCCTTTGCGGTGGGTGTGTACGGGAAACTCGGTGTCGTTGCGCTGGGCGCCCAGCATCAATGCCACGGCAGGTTGGTCGAGGCGATCGAGTTCGAACTGTTCAATCGTGGCGTGATTTGTCTCGTGCATGCCCCATCACCGCAACTTGGCTGAATTTGATTATATTCTGGCAGCATACTCAATATCGGCAAGGGTGCGTATTACCTAACATCGTCAGCAAGGCCATCGCGTTGATGGTCGACGGCGAGACCCACCGATGCTCAGCGAAATCACGATTGCCAACCTCTATATTCCGCCTTTGCTGGTTTACCTGGGGGTTTCAGCCCTGGTCTACGGGCTGCTGGAACGCACCATCCGCCGCTGGCTGGAGTGGGCCTGGCACCCGAGCCTGGCGCGTTTTTTTGTCTCGCTCATCATCCTTTCGACGTTAGTCCTGATGGTCTAAGCGAGGCGCCATGTCTATCAATAACCTCTTCAAGACGCTCGCCACGCTGGTACTGGGGCTGGTTGCGCTGCTGTTCTGTACGCAGTTGTGGCGAGCCTACGTATTGGCGCCCTGGACGCGCGACGGACGTGTCAGTGCGCATGTCATCCGGATGGCCCCGGAGGTGTCCGGCCAGGTCGAACACGTCCTCGTGGGGGATAACCAGTGGGTCGCCAAGGGCGCGTTGCTGTATCGGATCGATCAGCGCGCCTATCTGCTGGCCCAGCAACAGCGCGCCGCAGAGCTGGCAGAGGCACGTAGCGTGTTCGCGCAACGTACGGCACAGCTCCAGCGCCGCAGCCAACTCGGCGATGCGATTGCACGGGAAGAAACCGATAACGCGGCGCGGGACTTGGCGGTGGCCAAGGCCCGCCTGGAGGCGGCCCAGAGCCAGTTGGCCCAAGCCCGGCTGGACCTCGAGCGTACGACCATTCGTTCGCCGGTCGATGGTTACGTGACTCAACTGCGCCTGCAGCCAGGTGACTACGCCGTCGCCGGCACGACCAATGTGTTTGTGGTCGATGCGCACAGCTTCTGGGTCACTGCTTACTTTGAAGAAACCAAGCTCCCCGGTGTGCGACTGGGGGCCGCCACGTCGATCAAACTCATGGGGTTTGCGCCTTTGCTTGAAGGCCATGTCGCCAGTATCGGACGGGGCATCGCCGATGGTAACGAGCTGCGCAGCGAGGGCGGTTTACCCCAGGTGGCCCCGACGTTCAGTTGGATACGACTCGCCCAGCGGGTGCCCGTAAGGATTGAATTGGACAGCGTGCCCCCAGGCGTGGAGTTGGCGGCGGGGATGACGGCCAGTGTCGAAGTGAGTAAGGCCGGCGCCGAGCGACATTGGCGGCTGTCACGCTGGCTTCAGGCATTTATGTGATGAAGGGCCGCCTGTTGAGCGTGTTGAGTGGGCTGCCGCTGCCATGTACGCCGCAGACGCTGGGCTACGTGTCGCGCAGTGTCGCGGCGGCCACCCTGGCCCTGTGGCTGGGCTTGCAACTGCACCTGGATGCGCCGTTCTCGGCGGCGTCGACGGTGTTGCTGCTGATTCACCCGATCCAGGGCGCCGTGGTCGGCAAGGGTTTCCATCGTGTGCTGGGCACGCTGGTGGGGATCGTCGCTGCCTTCGTGCTGACCGCCCTGTTCGCCCAGAAAATGCTGCTGTTTATCCTTGGGGTCGGCGTGTGGCTCGGTCTCTGCGTCGGTGCCATGACGGTGCTGCGGCACTATCACGCTACCGCGGCCGTGGTCGCCGGTTACACCGTATGCCTTGCCCTGGGCCCGGCGATTGTCGCCCCCGAGCAAAGCTTCGAGCATATCGTGACACGCGGGACGGCGGTGGTACTCGGGGTCTTCAGCCTGAGCTTGGTGGCGACGCTGTTCAGCCGCAAGACCGTCGAGCAGAAGCTCAATCGGCTGCTCATCAGCGTGACGTCCCGCACGATACGCTGGCTGGCGATTCGGTTGAGTGGCGAGCAGGACGCGCACCCGAGCCTTGCCGCTGGGCCACTCTCGCTTGAGATCAGCCAGGTAGATGATCTGCTCGGCATCGGCCGGGGCGAGTCCGCGCTGATCCGCTCCCGGCTGCCGACGCTGCAGGCGGGGCTTGCGTACCTGCAGGGCGTGGTCCTGGCCGAGAGTACGTCCCATCGGTCTGCATTACACGCCATTGCCCGCATTGGCCGGGAGCTGCAACCGCTGGGCGAAGGGCTGGCCGACGCCACGCAGGATTTTTCCACGGCAGCCGAGCGCGTCAGGGCCATGCAACATTGGCTGGCGGGTGATCTTGAGCAGCACGCGAGCGATGCAGAGTACCTGGATGAATCCTTGGCAGACCTGTGCAGCGCCTTGTTGAGTTTTGCCAGCCTGCAACGCAATACCCAAGTGCCTGCCCGTGCAGTGGGCTTTCACCGACACTATGGGGACGCGCTGCGCAACGGCCTGCGAGCGTTGCTGGCGATTTTGGCGACGGCGGCCATCTGGTACCTCACCGGCTGGGACCAAGGGCCAACGCTGTTGGCGGTCGTGGGGCCATGTTGCACATTGCTGGCTACCAGCGCCGCACCCACCCAGGGCATGCGCGGTTTTATCAAGGGCACGCTCTACGGCATCCTGGCGGCTGCGGCCTGCAAGTTTCTGCTGCTGCCTCACATCAGTGGGTTTGCGCTGCTCAGCGTAGTGCTCACCGCGTTCTGGATATTCGGCATGCATGCCACGACCCGACCGCGCCACGCCCTGCAAGGCATTGCCTACCTGATCGCGTTCAATACCCTGGTCAGCACCGGGGAGACGGCGCACTACGACTTTGTCGAGTTCGCCAATCAAGCACTGGCCTGGATGGTGGCGCTTGCCGTTTGCCTGCTGGCTTTCCAACTGTTTCCGAAGAAATCCGCCAGCCCCATACGGGCACTCAGGCAGGCGCTGGAGAGGGACACACGACGCTTGCTGCGTCAGGGCAGCCGATTGGACAGGCTTGGATGGCAGGCGAAGCAACAACATCGAATGGTGTCGTTGCTGGCCTTATTGGGCGCAGATCAGCCACAGGCTGACCCAGCCGGCTATGTGTCGTTGCAGTTGAGCCGGAGCCTGGGGCGGCTGCAACGCAAGACCGGCCAACTGGCGCCGGGGTCGGCGATTGCCGAATGCGCGCAAAGGGGCGCTCGGCGACTGTCCAGGTATGCCTTGAACACCGCAGTGAGCGCGGCCCAGGCCCGGCGAACGGCGAAATCGATGCGCAGGCTGGGTGCCCCGCATCTCGCTGCGTGCTACGAGGAACTGGCTGGGTTGTTGGAACAATACGGGCGCTTGAAACGAGGGAGGCCCTGATCGATGTCGACCGCCGCGTCATAACGCGCTGATGACATGCCCTACCTGATGACAGTCAACTTGCGGCAAACGATAGCCGTTCTTTGAACCAGGTGACGGCCTGGTGCTTGAACGCCTCGGCCGGTGGCGTCAACGGGTAGCGCTGGTCGTAGGCTAATACGATGCGTTGGGCAGGCAGTTCTTCACGGACGGGGCGGCAGACCAGCGGTTGGCCGTCGTAGCTGTGGTCACCGAAGGGGCGGGTATAGGTCAGCGCCACGCCGAAACCATTTGCAACCAGGCTGCGCTGGAACTCGAAGCTGTGGGTACGCTGGACGCTGGCGGGGGTGAGCCCATAGAAGTTGAACAGGTCCAGCACGTGCTGCCAGCTGTGGATCTGATCGGTCACCACCAGGTTGCATTCGCTGAGCGCCTTGAGGCTCACATCGGCCTCGTTTGCCAGCGGGTGATCAGCGGCCAACAGGGCGTGGGCCTTCAATTGGCGCAGCTCGATGCAACCCATGTGTGCCGGCAGGCCCAAGTCGTAGGTCAATGCCAATTCCAGGCTGCCTTCGGCTAGGCGCTTGCCGAGGTACTCGAACCCGCCTTCGCGCATATCCACCGTGACCTGAGGATGTTCCAGTTGCAGGCGCCTGAGTATCTGCGGCAAGCAATAGGGCGCCAGGTCCTCATAGCACCCCAGCACCAACTCTCCGGAAAAGTCGCTGTCATCCGTCCCGATGGCGGAAAACGCCCTGGCCTCGGCCAGCACTCGCCTGGCCTGGGCCATGACCGTGCGCCCGAAAGGGGTCAGAGCGACGCCGAGCCCGCGTTGGCGAACGAACAGGGGCTGGTCGAACAACTGCTCCAGTTCGGTAATCGCCGTAGAAACCGAGGGCTGGGACACGTGCAACTCCTCGGCCGCCAGCGTGAGGTTGCCGTGTTTGGCCGCGGCGAGTGCATAACGTAATTGGCGCAGGCTGAACTTCATAAGATTTTCTTGGGTGATAAATCAATACATATTATTTTATCTTGGTTGGATGTCATGGAATATTTGCCCTGCGCCCCACCTTTATTTCTTGCTTGAGGGAGTTTCAGGTCATGACACACGGTTCATTCACCATCACTGAACAAGACATCGAGGCCTTTCAGCGCGATGGAGCGGTTTGCCTGCGGGGCATCTTCAGTGAGTGGGTCGAGACCATTGCCGCCGGCATCGAGCGCAACCTTGCCGAGCCGGGTACCTACGCCAGCCGCTACATCGACAAGGATGACAAACCGGGCGGTTTCTTCGATGACTATTGCAACTGGCAACGCATTCCCGAGTTTCGCGCGATGGTCGAAGAGTCGCCTGCGGCCTCTGTTGCTGCGGCTGTCATGCGCTCGCAGTCGGCACAGTTCTTCCATGACCATGTTCTCGTCAAGGAGCCGGGCGCGCAGAAGGCCACCCCCTGGCACCAGGATATTCCCTACTACTTTGTCGAAGGCAACCAGCACGTCAGCTTCTGGATACCCGTCGACCCGGTACGCGAGTCGACGCTGCGCCTGCTTGCTGGTTCACACCGTTGGGAGAAAGGCATAAAGCCGGTGCATTGGGCCGATCAAAGCGATTTCTACCGCGACGCCGATGGCTACCGCGACGCCCCCGATCCGGACTCGGAGCAAGGCATGCAAGTGCTCGAGTGGCAGATGCAGCCGGGTGACGCGGTACTGTTCGATTTCCGCACGGTCCATGGCGCCCGGGGCAATGCGTCGGCGCAGCGGCGACGCGTATTGTCGCTGCGTTGGCTTGGCGACGATATACGTTACATCGAGCGTCCAGGAAGGACCTCTCCACCGTATCCAGGGCATGCGATGCAGACCGGTCAGAGACTGCGCGAAGATTGGTTCCCGACGATACATCAAGGCGCTTGAGCTTCATCTTGATAACCACTGTTTGCCACAGTTGTGGCAACGACTTGCACTGCCATAACCCTGTTGACTGTGTTGGAGCGTGCGATTGTGAACATCCAAAAAAATAGCCTGGCCGCCACCCTGATTTCCCTTGGCCTGTTGGCCGCCAGTGGCGCGAGCCAGGCGGCCGGTTGGTGCGAGTCCGGCAAACCGGTGAAGTTCGCCGGGCTCAATTGGGAAAGCGGTATGTTGCTCACCGAGGTATTGGAGATTGTGCTCAAGGACGGCTATGGCTGTCAGATCGATACGTTGCCGGGTAACTCCATCACCATGGAGAGCGCCCTGGGCAGCAACGATATCCAGGTGCTGGCGGAAGAGTGGGTGGGACGCAGTGAAGTCTGGAACAAGGCCGAGCAGAGTCGGAAGGTCGTGGGCGTGGGCGCACCGATCATCGGTGCGACGGAAGGCTGGTACGTGCCGCGTTATGTGGTCGAGGGCGATGCCAGGCGTAATCTCAAGGCCAAGGCACCCGACTTGAAAAAGATCACGGATCTGCCCCAGTACGCCGCGCTGTTCAAGGACCCGGAAGAACCGAGCAAAGGGCGTTTTTACAATTGCCCGGCTGGTTGGACCTGCGAGCTGGAAAACAGCGAGATGCTCAAAAGCTACGGCCTGGAGGCCAACTACACCAACTTCCGCCCGGGGACCGGTCCGGCCCTGGATGCGGCCGTCCTGTCGAGCTACAAGCGCGGCGAGCCGATACTGTTCTACTACTGGTCACCGACCCCGTTAATGGGCCAGGTCGACCTGGTCAAGCTGGAAGAGAAACCGGGCGTCGACAAGAAGATCAGCATCAAGGTGGGGCTCTCCAGCGTGTTCCATGAGCAGGCACCCGAGTTGGTCGGTGTGCTGGAGAAGGTCAATCTGCCGATTGATCTGTTGAACCAGAACCTGGCCCGTATGAGCAAGGAACACATTGACTCGCCCAAACTGGCCCGGATGTTCTTCAAGGAACATCCAGAAATCTGGCACACCTGGGTCAGTGAGGCAGCGGCGAAAAAGATCGACGCCACGCTCTAGGGCCGCCTGAATCAGGGCGGCGGCTGTATCAGGGGGCAACGATGCGCGTTGCCCCCTTTTTTTCGCCGGCAGCGCCTACAGAATATTCAACGGGTAACTCACAATCACCCGATGCTCATCGCTGTCACGCTGGGTGGAAACTTCGGTACGCAACGACGCATGGCGCAGGGCGATGCTCAAATCCTTGAACGGCCCCTGCTGCACCACATAGCTCACGGTCAAATTGCGCTCCCACTCGGTTTTGTCGCCTGTCGGGGTGCGGATATTCGAGCCGCTTTCGTACATGCCCAGGAAACTCAGGCCAGGCACGCCCAGGTTTGCAAAGTCATAACCGTAACGCACTTGCCAGGTGGTTTCGCCGGCGCGCTGGAACTTGCCGATCATCGATTCGGTCATGAAGTAGGCCGTGGAGCCGTCGCCCTGGTTCAACCATACGGCGTCACTGTCGCCGCTGACTTGTTGCAGGCCGGCGGCGATCGTATGGCCGTTGACCAGGTAGGTGAATTGCGCGCTGCTCAGGCGGCTGTCGACTTTGCCCTTGGTGACGCCGTTACCGTAATAGCCGAAGGTGTAGAACGCCGGGTCATTGCCATTGGCGCCGTCAGAGCGGTTGTCGAAGTGGCGCAGGTCGGTGCGCAGGATGCCGGGGCCGACTTTCCAGTCGTATTTGAGGCCGAGGAAGTTCTGTTTGTAGAAGTCCTGCAGGTTGCCGTAGTAGTACTGCAATGTCAGGTCTTTGCTGGCTTTGTAGTCGACGCCGCCATAGTAGAACTTGTTCACGAACTCGCCAGTCTGCGCGTTGTTCGCGCCGGGGATCGACATGCCCATCTGGTTGCTCGAGCCGCGGCCCTTGACGTGTTCCAACTGGCCGAGGGTGAAGGTGAAGTTGTCGAGGTCCTTGGACTGGATCTGCCCACCGTTGAACGTCTGCTGCAACATGCGATCGGTCGACATCACCACCGGCAACATCGGCACCAGCGTGCCGTATTTCAACTCGGTGTTCGAGAATTTCGCCTTGGCCGTGAGGCCCAGGCTGCCGAACTCATCCACGGCGCGACCATCACTGTCGGTGGGGAAGATGTTGCCGTTGAACGCCGTGTGCTGAGGGTTGTAGTGCCGGCCCTTGCCCGAGTCCAATCGGACACCGAACATGCCAATCGCATCCACCCCAAAGCCGACCGTGCCCTGGGTATAGCCGGACTGAAAGTTGGCGATGAAGCCCTGGCCCCATTCCTGGGTGTAGTTGGGGTCGGCGGCGCCGCTACGGTTGTCGGCGTTACTGAAAAAGTTGCGCGCCAGCACATTGAGCTTGCTGTCTTCCACCAGACCTGCGGCGTAACCCTGTTGAGCGATGAGCAGGCCGCAAATGCCGGCCATTACTTTAGGTGCGCGATTGAAAAGCTCCATCGGAGTCATCCCCATGAGTTGTGAAGTGTTGTAAGAGGCAGTCAAAAGCGGCAGTTAAGGTTTTTATTGTTTTTCAGGAGCAACGGTGGCCGGTAACGCGTTCAGCTTTACCGGCGGCAAGCGGTACAGGATGAGCAGCGCGAATACGCCGAGTGCGGCGCACAGCAGCAGGCCGACGCCCACCGATTGGGCCAGGGCGTCACGGGCCAGGTTCAGCCATTGCGGGTGTTCGAGCAGCGCGGCGGCGGGGTGCAACAGCACTTGCGGGTCGGCGTATAACGCCAGGCCGTCCGCGTGGCCCTGGGCGACAAACACCCGTTGCAGGTTGGCGCTGTACAGCAGGTTGACCAGCGCGCCCATTGAAGCGGTGCCGAGCAGGCCGCCGACCAGGCGCAGGGATTGGGTCAACGCGGTGGCGATCCCGAGGAACTGCCGTTCAGCGAGGGTCTGGGTGAACACGGTCAGGTTGAGCAGGATAAACCCCAAGCCCAGGCCGGCGAGCAGGATCAAGCCGAGCAGGGTGTTGAACGAGGCAGCGCGCCCGGCGAGGGCCAGCCCGAGACATGCCAGCAGCAGCGCGACGAAACCACCCAGTGGCAACAGGTTGGGGTTGCGCAAGCGGGTGACGATGCGGCTGTTGACGATGGCGCCCAGGGTGATGCTCAACGCCAGCGGGGTAATCAGCAGCCCGGCGTCCTGGGGCGAGTAGCCATAACTGCCTTGCAGCAGCAGCGGCAGGTAGAACAACAACGAAAACATGATCGCCCCGGCCGCCATCGACAGCACGAACAGCAGGCGCATGCTCGGCAACCCGAGCAACGCCGCGGGCAGCAGCGCATGCCGGCAGCGGCGTTCCCAGCGCCACAGCGCCAGTGTCGCCAGCCCGCAACCCACGCCGAGGGCTGCACTGAGCATCAGGCTGGCATGCCCCAGCCATTCGACAAACAGTTGCAGGCTGCCCAGGGCCAGCGCGATCAGCAGGGCGCCGGGCCAGTCGAGGCTGATCTTCGTTTGTTGCAGCGGGCGGTAATACGGCAAGTAGCGCCAGGCGAAGAACAGCGCCAGGCAACCCAGCGGCAAATTGATGTAGAACACCGAGCGCCAACCGTAGGCTCCGGTCAGATACCCGCCCAGTCCCGGCCCGATGGCGTTGACCACGCTGAACAGCGCACTGAGCAGCATCTGCCAGCGCAGGCGTTGGCGTGTATCGGGGAACAGCTCGGGGATGCAGGCGAAGGCGGTGCCGATCAACATGCCGCCGCCGACACCCTGCAACGCTCGGCCAAGTACCAGCCACAGCATGTCCGTGGCCAGCGCGCAGGCCAGGGAGGCCAGGGTGAAGATCAGCGTTGCCGCCAGCACAAAGGGCTTGCGCCCGTAGTAATCACCCAACCGGCCGAAAATCGGGATGGTGACGATCGAGGCCAGCAAGTAGCCCGTAGCCACCCACGCATACAACTCGAACCCGTTCAACTCGGCGACGATGCTCGGCAACGCATTACCGATCACGGTCTGGTCGAGGGCCGAGAGCATCAGCACCAGCGAGATGCCAAGCATCGCCAGCAAGGCTTGGCGGAAGCCCAGGGCAGGGTGGGTGGCCACGGTCATCATCGAGTCCTCAGCGCAACGCGGCAACGGCGGCGGCGATGCGCGAGCAGCCTTCATCGAGGGTGGTGATATCTGTGGCGATCGACATGCGAAAGAACGGCGCCAGGCCATACGCCGTGCCCGCCACCACCGCCACGCCTTGGCTTTCGAGCAGGTACATGACCACGTCGTAATCGCTGTCCAGGCGCTTGCCTTCAGGCGTTGAGCGGCCCAGCAACCCGGAGCAGTTCACATACAGGTAGAACGCCCCGTCGGGCTTACGGCAACTGAGGCCGTCGATCGCATTGAGCAGCCCCAGGCAGCGGTCGCGGCGTTGTTGGTAGACCTCCACACTGGCCTGGACGAAGGACTGGTCGCCATTGAGTGCTTCAACGGCGGCGGCCTGGCTGATGGAGCAGGCGTTGCTGGTCGATTGCGATTGCAGGGTCGCCATGGCGCCGATCAAGTCGGCCGGGCCGGCGGCGTAGCCGATGCGCCAGCCGGTCATGGCGTAGGTTTTGGACACACCGTTGACCACCACGCTGCGCTCGCCCAGGGCCGGTTCGATGGCGAGGATGTGCGGGTTTTCCAGGCCCTCGTAACGGATGTGTTCGTAGATGTCGTCGGTCATCAGCAACACATGGGGAAAGTCGAGCAGCACATCGGCCAGGGCGCGCAGTTCGGCGGCGTTGTAGCTGGCGCCGGTCGGGTTGCTCGGCGAATTGAGCAGTAACCAGCGGGTGCGTTCGGTGATCGCGGCGCGCAACTGATCCGGGGTCAGTTTGAAGGCGTGTTCCTCCAGGCAGGCGAGGACCACGGGTTCGCCTTCGCAGGCCAGCACCATGTCGGGGTACGACACCCAGTACGGCGCCGGGATCAGCACTTCATCACCCGCGCCCAGCGTCGCGGCGAAGGCATTGAAGATCGCGCTTTTGGCGCCGCTGGTGACCAGTACCTGGTTCGCGGTGTAAGCCAGGCCGTTTTCCCGTGCCAGCTTGTCGACGATCGCCTGGCGCAATTGGGGCGTGCCGGCGTTTTGCGTGTAGCGCGTTTCGCCACGCTCGATGGCCGCATTGGCGGCGTGCCGGATATGCGCCGGGGTATCGAAGTCCGGCTCGCCCACCACCAGATTGATGATCGACTGGCCTTGCCGGCGAAGCTCGTTCGCACGGTCGGAAGCGGCGCTGCTGGGGGACGGCTTGATACGGTGCACACGGGCGGCGATGCGGGAGGCGGTCACGTGTCGTTCCTCGGTAATGACATTGACGAGGCCCTACAGTACGAGTCGCTCGCGCAGCCGCCATAAGACGATATCGTTCTGGTCGGATAGGAATCGCTTATGGCTGGAACTGAACACGCCCCGCACCCTGTTGGTGCGTCCAGGCCCGCATGCGTGGAACCGGTGTCGGTCACGCTCGGCATGATCGAGCCATAGCAAAGGCTTATGGGTAGGCCCCTGCGCACCTGGCGCATCGGCAGGCGTAAGGCTGGCCTGGCTCTTGCTAACCCCAGGGGGTCGTCTCCCTTTTTCGAGCAAGAGCACCGCCACCGTGAACCTGCGCCGTCTGAAGTACTTCGTGAAACTCGTCGATATCGGCAGCATGACCCAGGCCGCCGATGTGCTGCATGTGGCACAACCGGCCCTGAGCCAGCAACTGGCGACCCTGGAGGCCGAATTGCAGCAACAGTTGTTGATCCGCACCAAGCGCGGTGTCACGCCGACGGAGGCGGGCAAGGTGTTGTACGGGCATGCGCAAATCATCTTGCGCCAGTGCGAGCAGGCCCAGAGCGACATCAATGCCACCGGGCACGCGTTGTCCGGCCAGGTATCGGTCGGCCTGGCACCGGGCACGGCGGCGTCAACGCTGTCGTTGCCGTTATTGCGCCGGGTGCGCGAGCGGCACCCGGGCATCCTGCTGTACCTCAATGAAAACTTCGGCACCACCTTGAGTGAATTGATCATGAACGGCCGCATGGACATGGCCGTGCTGTATGGCGGCCGTGAAGTGCACGGCCTGAGCTTTGTGTCGCTGCTGCACGAGCACCTCTACCTGGTGAGCGCCGACCCCGCCATCAGCGCGCTGGAGCAGATTGCGCTGGCTGACCTGGCCGACATGGACATGCTGCTGCCGCGCCCCTACAACGTCATGCGTCGCTTGGTGGACGAGGCGTTCCAGCGTATCGGCCTGAGCGCGCGGGTGGTGGCGGAGATCGAATCATCGATCACCCTGACCGCCGCCGTGGCCGAGCACTTCGGTTCCACCATCCTGCCCGAGTCATCGGCGCGGGTGATGGTGGCGGCGACCTCGGTGCATATGTGCCGCATTGTCGAGCCCGAGGTGGATGCGCCCCTGGCCTTGTGCCTGTCCGGTCACCTGCCGCTCTCCGTGCCGGCCCAGGCGGTCAAGGCGATCCTGCTGGAGCTGGTCGCGGAGATGCGCGGCAGCCTGCTCTGAGGGGTCATAAGCACGGCTTATCACCCCAAAGCCAAAGCGTCTTGGTCGTTGGCGAACCGGCTCGCTACATTGGCTTCATCCACTCAGACACGCAGGGCAGGCAGGGGGCCAAGCATGGATTCCGAACGCATCAAGGGGCTGATCGATTTGCTCGCCGAATCCGATCTGCTCGAACTGAGTTTTACCGAAGGCGATAGCACGATTCGCCTTTTCAAGCAGGCCGGGCAAGCCGTGGTGCGCGAGTTACCTGGCGAGTCTGCCGAGCCTGCGCCGAGGGTGGTCGTGGCACCCGCCCAGGCCGTCACCGGGGTGGAAGTCAAGGCCAGCCTGTATGGCGTGCTGCACTTGACGCCCGCAGCCGGTGAAGCACCGTTCGTGGCGGTGGGCGATGCGGTCGAAGCCGGGCAAACCCTGGCGGTCCTCGAAGCGATGAAAATGTTCCACCCAGTCAAGGCCAAGGCCGCAGGCCACGTCATCGCGATCCTTGCCCAGAGTGGCACCGAAGTCGAAGCCGGCCAGGCGCTGTTTCGTCTCGGTTGATCCCCAGCCGCTTTTTTTAAGGTGAATTCAATGTTCGACAAAGTGCTGATCGCCAACCGTGGCGAAATCGCCCTGCGCATTCAGCGTGCCTGCCACGGCCTGGGGCTCAAGACCGTGGTCGTGCACTCCGAGGCGGACCGGCATGCGCAGTATGTGCAACAGGCCGACCAGGCGTTGTGCATCGGGCCGGCCTCGCCCACTCACAGTTACCTGAACCAGTCGGCGCTCTTGTTTGCGGCCAAGGTCAGCGGTGCCCAGGCGATCCATCCGGGTTATGGCTTTTTGTCGGAGAACGCGGGGTTTGCCGAGCGCATCGAAGCGGCTGGCCTGACCTTTATCGGGCCGAGCGCCGCGTGCATCCGCACCATGGGCGACAAAGTCGCGGCCAAGCGGGCCATGCGTGAGGCCGGGGTACCGTGCGTACCGGGGCCGGATAGCGTGATGCCGAGCGACGACGCCAGCATCCAGGCAATTGCCCACGACATCGGCTACCCGGTGATCGTCAAGGCCGCCGGCGGTGGCGGTGGCCGTGGCATGCGCGTGGTGAACGAAGCCGGCGCGTTGCTCGACGCCATCGCCCTGACCCGTGAAGAAGCGCGCTTGGCCTTTGGCAATCCGGAACTCTACATCGAGAAATTCCTCGGCCATCCACGCCATGTGGAAATCCAGGTGCTGTGCGATGCCCACGGCCATGCGATCTGGCTCGGTTGCCGCGATTGCTCCCTGCAACGCCGCCACCAGAAGGTGTTGGAAGAAGCGCCGGCGCCGGGGATCGATCCGGCGCTGATCGCCCAGGTCGGCGAACGTTGCGCCGCTGCTTGCCGGCAGATGGGCTATCGCGGCGTCGGCACCTTCGAGTTTCTGTATGAGGACGGTGAGTTCTTCTTCATCGAGATGAACACCCGGCTGCAAGTCGAACACCCGGTCACGGAGATGACGACCGGCATCGATATTGTCCAGCAGCAAGTGCGCATGGCGCGCGGCGAAGTGCTGGAGCTGCGCCAGCAAGACGTGCAGCTCAACGGCCATTCACTGGAGTGCCGGATCAACGCCGAAGACCCGATCACCTTTATGCCGACACCGGGGTTGATCCAGCGTTGGGACGTTCCAGGTGGTTTTGGCGTACGGGTCGACTCCCATGTCACCACGGGCTACCGGGTACCGCCGTATTACGACTCGATGGTGGCCAAGGTCATCACCCATGGCGCGACGCGTGATGAAGCCATGGCGCGCATGCGCCTGGCCTTGAGCGAACTGTGCGTGGAAGGCATCAGCACCAATATCCCGTTGCACCGCGAGATTCTTGACGACCCGACCTTTTGTGCCGGGGGCGTGGACATTCATCACCTGGAGCGCTGGTTGCAGCAACGGAGCCCGACATGAGTACTGCTTCTGAACCCCGTATCAGCCTGCTCGGCTCCACGGCGCTGTTGTTCGAAGCGCCGGGCGAGCTCGACCTGGCACCGCAGCAACGCATCTGGAGCCTGGCCTTGCAGGCCGGTACATGGCCCGAGATCCAGGAGGCGGTGCCCGGCATGAACAACCTGATGCTTACGTTCCTCCAGCCGCCGCGCAACCTTGAGCGAGTGTGCGAACGTTTGCTGCACGCCTGGGACAACTGTCCGCCATTGCCCCTCGAAGGGCGCATCGTCGAGTTGCCGGTGGTGTACGGCGGCGAGTTCGGCCCGCACATGGCGGACGTGGTGGCGCACACCGGGCTGGACATCGAAACCATCGCCAACCTGCATTGCGAACCGCTGTACCCGGTGTACGCCTTGGGCAGCCACCCGGGTTATTGCTACCTGGGCGGCATGGATGCGCGCCTCGCTACACCACGGCGCCAGGTGCCGGTGATCAGCATCGCTGCTGGCTCCGTGTCGATTGGTGGGGTGCAGACCGGGGTATCCGCCTCGGCCGGCCCCAGCGGTTGGAACACCATCGGCCGCACCGAGATGGTCTTTTTCGACCCGACCCAAAACCCGCCGGCGATGCTGCGGCCGGGTGACATGTTGCGCTTGCGTATCGAGAGGATCATTCGATGATCGAGATTGTATCGACTACCGCCCTGGCCACCGTGCAGGACTTCGGGCGCTTCGGCAGCCTGGGTTACGGCGTGGGCACTTCCGGTGCCATGGACCCTTTGGCGCTGGCGCTGGGCAACCTGTTGCTGGGTAATCCCGAGGACGCCGCAGCCATCGAGATTCCGATGTTCGCGTTCGACGTGCGGTTTATCCAGGACTGTGCCTTCGCCGTGACCGGCGCCGCCTGCGAAGCCAGTCTCGACGGCCAGCCCTTGCCGCCGAACTGGGTGGCGCAGGCGCGGGAAGGCCAAGTGTTGAGCCTGGGTTACCCGAGTTCCGGCAGTCGCGCCTACCTGTGCCTGCCCGGAGGCGTCGACGTGCCCTCGGTGCTCGGCTCGCGCAGCACCCAATTGCGCGGCGAATTTGGTGGTTTGCACGGCCGGGCCTTGCAACAGGGCGACCGCCTGGCTGTGTTGCGCCCTGGGGTGAGCACGCAGCCAACGGATTTCGGTGTTGTTTCACCGAGCCAGGCGCTGCCCTTGCAGTGCGACGGCTTGCCGGCCATGCGCGTGCTGCCGGCGGCGGAGTATGCGGGCTTTACGGATGAGTCTCGCGCGGCGTTTTGGGCCGGCGAGTGGAAGGTCACCCCCCAGAGCAACCGCTACGGCTACCGCCTCGAGGGCGCACCGATCCTGCCCAAGGTGCCGATGGAAATCCGCTCCCACGGCATCGTCCCCGGCGTGATCCAGGTGCCCCATGGCGGCCAGCCGATTATCCAGATGCGTGATGCGCAACCCAGCGGCGGCTACCCCAAATTCGGCACGGTGATCGAGGCCGACCTGTGGCGACTCGGCCAGGCGCCCATCGGCAGCAACGTGCGGTTTATCGAGTGCAGCTACGCCGAGGCCGTTGCGGCCCTGGCAGACAATCAGCGCTATCTCGTGGAGGTCCGCCGTCTGGTCGACCTGCACGGGCTGGCTTCGCGTTAAGGACATCGACCATGACCAATCAAGACATCCGCCAGTTGGCGGCGTGGCTCAAGGAGACCCATCTGGCGGGGGCGGAACTGCGCCGGCCGGGCATGCACCTGGTGCTCAAGCGCGGCGACGATGCCGCGGTCGCGGTTGTTGCCGCCCCGGAGCCGGTGAAGGCAGTGGATGAGCGGTTGCTCAAGACGCCGGGACTGGGCCGCCTGCTGCTGACCCATCCCGATCAACAAGACGTGCTGGTCGCCGTCGGCAGCCCCGTGGAACAAGGTCAACTGGTGGCCTTCCTGCAAGTGGGCGAGTTGCTGTTGCCGGTGCGTAGCCAACTGGCCGGGCGGCTGGCGGCAGTGTTGACCCCGTGTGGCAGCACCGTCGGTTATGGCGAGGCGTTCATGCGCCTGGCCACGGCATAAAGGAAGAGGGCTGGTGATGAAGATCGATTTGAATGCGGACCTGGGAGAGGGCTTCGGGCCTTGGCGCATGGGCGAGGATGAGGCATTGCTCAGCCTGATTTCCTCGGCCAACGTGGCCTGCGGTTTCCATGCCGGTGACCCGCTGATCATGGACACCACGGTGCGCCAGGCCAAGGCTGGCGGCATCGACCTCGGTGCGCATGTGGGTTTCCCCGACCTGATGGGCTTCGGTCGGCGGCAGATGAACATCGAGCTCAAGGAACTGACCACCTACGTGATCTACCAACTTGGTGCGCTGGCCGGTATGGCGGCGGTCAATGGCCACCGCATGACGCACATGAGCTTTCACGGGGCGCTCGGCAACCGGGTTGCGGCCGATGCGGCGCTGGCCGGGCCGTTGGTACGGGCCGTGGCGGCGTTCGACCCGACGCTGATCATCAGTTCCTCCAGCAGCCGCGCCATCGAAGGCGCCGCCGAACACTGCGGGCTGCGCGTGGCCACGACCTTCCTGGCCGACCGGGCCTATGACGATGACTGCCTGCTGGTGCCGCGCGCTGTGGTCGGGTCCGTGATCAAGGAGCCGGCGGCGGTCTTGCAACGGGTTCGCCAATTGCTGGAGGAGGGCACCGTGACCAGCCTCAATGGCAAGCGGATCGCGGTGCCGGCCCATTCGATCCTGCTGCACGGCGATACCCCCGGCGCAGTGGAACTGGCGCGCACCATACGGCGCGAAATCGAACAGGCGGGTGGTTGCATCACGCCGATTTCGCAGCTGCTGGCGACGTCATAAGCAGGGCTTATTGCCACACAGCCATTCCGTCTTGGTCGCCGACGCCCAGGCTGGATAGAGTCAAAGACATCGCGATCACGGGAGTGATCAGCACACGTACATGAGGACACCGACATGCCATTTTCAGACTACCAAACCGCGTTGGTCACCGGCGCTTCTTCCGGGATTGGCGCCGCTGTGGTCGAACGCCTGTGCCAGGAAGGCGTTCAGGTACATGCCCTGGCCCGCAGTGCCGACAAGCTCGAAGCTCTCGCCGCCAAGACCGGCTGCATCGCCCACGCCATCGACGTCACTGACCTGGCCGGGCTGACCCGTTTGTTCGCCACCCAACGCTTCGACATCCTGGTCAACAATGCCGGTGTCGATAAACCAGGCTCGATCCTCAAGGCCGACGCCGACGGCATCGACCTGCTGATCGACGTCAACCTGCGCGCGGTGCTGCACCTGGCGCGCCTGGCGTTGCCGGGGATGGTCGAGCGCGATTGCGGGCACATCATCAACATCAGCTCGATTGCCGCAGCCTACAACTTTGGCGGCAACTCGACATACCACGCGACCAAAGCGGCGGTGAGCATGCTCTCGCGCCAGTTGCGTATCGATGCGTTCGGCAAGCGCGTGCGGGTCACCGAGATCTGCCCCGGCCGCGTTGCCACCGACATCTTTGCCCATGTGCACGGCGATTCCGAAGAGACCTACAAACGCTTTGTCGAGGGCTTCGAATTGCCGCTGGCCAAGGATATTGCCGACGCCATTGCCTTTGCGATCGCTGCGCCGATCGCAGTGAACATCGGCCACATGGAAATCACCCCGACCTTGCAAGTACCGGGCGGGCTCTCCACCGCACGGCCCCAAGACTACCTGGGCTGAAACCCGCCCGTTAAAAACAGAACGGACCTATCCGTCGTCGCGTCACTCCACCACGGCCACGCCGGGTGTTTTTCAGTTCTGCCCTAGCCCAATGCCGATAGGGATTGACCATGAAGCATGACTTCGATTTGGCCGCGATTCTGCAAGGCGAGTACGCCGAGCTGATCGTCAAGGGCATCGAAATGACCTTGCAGCTGGCGGTGTTCGCCTGGCTGCTGGCGATGGTCCTGGCGCTGTTGCTGGTGACCGTGCGCCTGACTGGCCACGCGCTGGCCGACCGCCTGGTGGCGGGGTACGTGTCGTATCACCGCAATGTGCCGACCCTGGTGCAACTGATGTTGTGGTACTTCGGCGTGCCGACCTTGCTCAATGAGTCCACGCAACTGTGGCTGGCCAACCACAACACCGAATACCTGTTCTCGGTGATCGCCCTGGGGCTGTGCCAGGCCGCGTATTTCTGTGAAGACATCCGCAGTGGCCTGCGTGCGATTCCCGCCGGGCAGACAGAAGCTTCCAGGGCCCTGGGCCTGGGCTACGTGCGCTCGATGCGCTACGTCATCCTGCCCCAAGGCGTGCGCAACTGCCTGCCGTCGTTGATCAACCACACGGTGCTTCTGTTCAAGAACACCAGCCTGGCCATGGCCATCGGCGTGATGGAACTGACCTACGCCACCCGCGAAGTGGAGAACTACACGTTCCGTACCTTCGAGTCGTACCTGGTGGCCACGCTGTTTTACCTGGTGTTTTCCCTGCTGCTGATGGGCGCCGGAGCATTGCTTGCCCGGCACTTCAGCAAAGCCCTGGCGAGGTAGACGGCGATGTTCGATATCTTCTCGATCGTGCAGCAAAACTGGACGCTATTCCTCATCGGCCAGTACCCCCACGGCCCCTTGGGCGGGCTGGCGAGCACCCTGATCCTGGCGGCGCTGGCGCTGTTGCTGGCGTTCCCGTTCGGCCTGTTGCTGGCGCTGGCGCGGGTCTCGCCATGGAAAGGCCTGCGCCTGGTCGCCACGGTGTGGGTCTACGTGTTGCGCGGCATTCCACTGCTGATGGTGATCTTCTGGACTTACTTCCTGGTGCCCTTGTTGATTGGGCATAACATCACCGGGTTCATGACCATGCTGTGCACCCTGGTGATCTACCAGAGCGCCTACCTGTGCGAAATCATTCGTGGCGGCATCCAGGCGCTGCCGGCCGGGCAGTACGAAGCCTCCCGCGCCCTGGGCCTGGGCTATGTGCGCACCACGGTGTGGGTGATCCTGCCGCAGGCGCTGTACAACGCGCTGCCCAGCCTGATCAGCCAGTTCATCTCGATCATCAAGGAAACCTCCCTGGGCTATGTGATCAACGTCCAGGAAGTGACCTTCGCCGCCAACCAGGTCAACAACCAACTGCTGACCAAGCCGTTCCAGGTGTTTTTCATCCTGGCGATCATCTACTACCTGCTCTGTTTCGGCCTGACCCACCTGGCCGGTTGGGTCGAGCGCCGCATCGCGCGCAAGCGCCTGGGCAATGGCGGGCAAACCGTGTCGAGCGGGCCGTTGCTGGCCACTGATAATTGAAGAGGGCTGCGTCCATGCATCCAATGATCATGTTTTCGAAAATCAATAAATGGTACGGCGAGTACCAGGCGCTCACCGACATCACCGCCGAGGTTCAGCCTGGGGAAGTGGTGGTGCTGTGTGGCCCCTCGGGTTCGGGCAAGTCGACCTTGATTCGCACGGTCAATCGCCTGGAAGACATCCAGAACGGCCAGATCCTGTTCGATGGCCAGGACGTGCATGGCACCGACGCGCAGATCAACCGCCTGCGCAGCCGGGTCGGCTTTGTGTTCCAGAGCTTCAACTTGTTCCCCCACCTCTCGGTGCTGGAAAACATCACCCTCGCACCGAACAAGCTGCGCAACCTCAAGGGCGCGGCGGCCAAGCAAAAAGCCATGGAGTTGCTCGACCGTGTTGGCCTGGCCCACAAGGCTGGGGCGTATCCGGCGCAGCTCTCCGGCGGTCAGCAGCAACGCGTGGCGATTGCTCGCGCGCTGGCCATGGAGCCCCCGGTGATGCTGTTCGACGAGCCCACCAGCGCCCTCGACCCGGAAATGGTCGGTGAAGTGTTGAACGTGATGAAGGGCCTGGCCAAGGACGGCATGACCATGATGTGCGTGACCCACGAGATGAACTTCGCCCGTGAAGTCGCCGACACCATCTGGTTCATGGACGCCGGTCAGATTCTGGAAAAGAGCAAGCCCGAAGCGTTTTTCGTGCAGCCCTCGCACCCGCGAGCCCAACGTTTTATCGCCGACCTGCGGGCCCACTGAGCCGCGGCGGCTTTGCGTCCTCTGCCATTTCGATTGACCACGTTCAGGAGTTTTTCCATGGGTATGAAGCATCTGTTTATTGCACTGGCCTTGGCCCCTTTGGCCGTCGCGGTGGCGCAGGCCGACCAATTGAGCGACATCATGGCCAAGAAGTCGTTGAGCTGCGGTGTGTACGCCGACGTGCCACCGTTCTCCGCACCCGACCCGACAACCCGCGAACTGGTGGGCATGGACGTCGATCTGTGCAAGGCATTGGCCAAGACCATGGGCGTGGCGCTGGAGCTCAAGCCGCTGTCCGTGGAAGCGCGGATCCCGGAAGTGAAGATGGGGCGTGTCGACGTGATTTTCGCCAACCTGGCCTACACCAAGACCCGCGCCGAACAGATCCAGTTCAGCGACCCGTACTACATCGCCAAGGAAACCCTGGTGGTGCGCACGGCCAACGCCGACCAGCCGAAAAGCTTCTTCAAGGACAAGCGCATCAGCTCCACCAAGGGGTCCACGTCCGAGCAGTCGATCCGCATCGCCGGCGCCACGCCGGTCACGTTCCAGGACACCGGTTCGGCCTACATGGCCCTGCAACAGAACAAGGTAGTGGGGCTGGTGACCAACACCATGACCGCGCTCAAACTGGTCAACCAGGCCAAGGCCAGTGGTGTCGAGTTGGCGTTGGCCAAGGAGCCGATGGCCCTCGAGCCGATTGGCGCCGGCATGCGCCGCGACGAACCGGCCTTCCTGGCCAAGGTCAACGCATCGCTGATGGCAATGGAGAAAGCTGGAGAGATCGACGCGATCTGGGATCGCTGGATCGGGCCGAACACGGAGTACAAGATGGTGCGTGAAGACAAGGTGCAAAGCCTGAGCGCACTGAAATTCGACCCGCTGCCGTAGGCGCAACTCCGGCGATCGAACGCCGCAGCAGTGGGCCCGCTGCTGCTGGAGGTTTCATCGCCTGCCCGTGCATTACCGCCGCTTCGCTGACGTCCGCCGGCTCCCACGGGGCGCCGGTAGTGTTTGATCAATCCCTGGGCCGGCGCGTCGATCAAGTGCGCATCGCGCGCCTGATTCGCATCCACTCTCGATAGGCGGCGGTACGCTGGGCATCAGCGATTTGCTTGGCTTGGACAAAGTGCGCCCAGGTTGTCGAGTCGCCGTTGTAGGACTCGATAAGTGCGTAAGCCTTGGCCTCCAGGCGATCGGCTTCGAAGAACATTGCGGTGTTCTCGGCGATGGTGTCATCCCAGGTCTGTGTTGCCGTGTCGCTAAGCGCATGTCCATTCATTGTGTGACTCCTTGCGTTTATTGGATGCCTCCTGAGGCCCCTGAACTCAATGAGTTTGAGTGCTCAAGAAGATTCAAAAAAAATCCCTGACCATTCGATGAACGAGCGGGCACGCCCTAATGCCGTTCAGTTAAGGCTTTTTTGTAGGAGCGAGCTTGCTCGCGAAGAACTCACAGGCGCCGCGTTCACTCAGGAAACACGCGTTATCGTTGACGTTTTTCGCGAGCAAGCTCGCTCCTA
>Ga0207655_1000450_pt1 | contig 54173 bp, 50 predicted proteins | sample KBSM44metaG_FD_184398 | JGI IMG/M metagenome (GOLD analysis project Ga0207655, IMG submission 184398) | Miscanthus rhizosphere microbial communities from Kellogg Biological Station, Michigan, USA - KBS M4-4 metaG (SPAdes) (version 2) | ecosystem: Host-associated > Plants > Roots > Rhizosphere >...
AGCTGAGCCAGGCGGTCGATATGCAACGCCGTCAGCTCATGCAACAGCTGGGCAAGGATTTCGATGCTTCCTTGCTCGACGAAAAAATGCTGCGCGAATCGGCCCTCAAAGGCCTGATCGATCGCAAACTGCTGCTGCAAGGCGCAGAAAAATCGAAATTCGCTTTCTCCGAAGCCGCTTTGGATCAGGTGATCCTGCAAACACCTGAGTTCCAGGTGAACGGCAAGTTCAGCCCTGAGCGTTTCGACCAGGTCATCCGTCAACTGGGCTACAGCCGTCTGCAATTCCGTCAGATGCTGGCTCAGGAAATGCTGATCGGTCAGCTGCGCGCTGGCCTGGCCGGTAGCGGTTTCGTCACCGATGCACAGGTGTTGGCCTTCGCCCGTCTGGAAAAGCAGACCCGTGATTTCGCCACCGTGAACATCAAGGCAGACCCGGCGGCAGTGAAACTGACCGACGATGAGGTCAAGGCCTACTACGACGAACACGCCAAGGAGTTCATGACGCCGGATCAGGTGGTCATCGATTACCTTGAATTGAAGAAGGCATCCTTCTTCGATCAGGTCAGCGTCAAGGACGAAGACTTGCAAGCGGCGTATCAGAAAGAAACCGCGAACCTGTCCGAGCAACGCCGGGCTGCGCACATTCTGATCGAAGTGAACGACAAGGTGACCGAGGCGCAAGCCAAGGCCAAGATCGAAGAAGTTCAGGCGCGCCTGGCCAAGGGCGAGAGTTTCGAGGCCCTGGCCAAGGAGTTTTCCCAGGATCCAGGTTCGGCGAACAACGGCGGTGACCTCGGTTTTGCCGGTCCGGGCGTCTACGATCCAGCGTTTGAAAAAGCCCTGTATTCGTTGGCCAAGGATCAGGTCTCGGAGCCGGTTCGCACTGACTTCGGTTTCCACCTGATCAAGCTGTTGGGTGTCGAAGCGCCTGAAGTGCCAACGTTCGCCAGCCTGAAAGACAAGCTGACCCGCGAGTTGAAAACCCAGCAAGTCGAGCAGCGTTTCGTCGAAGCGACCAAGCAATTGGAAGACTCCTCGTTCGAGTCCTCTGATCTGGCCCAACCGGCACAAGACCTGAAGCTGACCGTTCACACGTCCGCGCCATTCGGCCGTGAAGGTGGCGAAGGCGTTGCGGCCAATCGTGCCGTGGTGACCGCTGCATTCAGTCCTGAAGTGCTGGATGAGGGTGCCAACAGCACCGCCATCGAGCTGGATCCGGAAACCGTGATCGTGCTGCGCGCCAAGGAGCACCGCAAGCCTGAGCAACTGCCGCTGGAAAGCGTGGCTGCCAGCATCCGCGTGCAATTGACCAAGGAGCACGCCAGTGCCGCCGCCAAGACCAAGGCCGATCAACTGATCGCCAGCTTGCGTGATGGCAAGACTGCACTGGACAAGGCGATCGATGGTCAGAACTGGAAAGTTACCGCAACCGCGACTCGCGCTCAGGAAGGGGTCGACCCAACCGTGCTGCAAGCGTTGTTCCGCATGCCCAAGCCAGTCTCCAAGGACAAGCCGACCTTCAGCAGCGTGACCCTGGCCGATGGTAGCCTGGTGGTCGTGCGTCTGAACGGCGTGAATGAAGGCGCTGCGCCGACCGAAGAAGAGAAGGCTCAATACCGTCGCTTCCTCGCCTCGCGCATTGGCCAGCAAGACTTCGCGGCCTACCGCAAGCTGCTGGAGCGTGAGGCTGAGATCAAGCGTTTCTGATGCCTGACTGAGTTTTGCGCGACACAAAGGACCCCAGCCGAAAGGTTGGGGTTTTTTTATGGGGGAAACGAAAAGATCGCAGCCTGCGCTAGCGCTTTCAGGGGGGCGCGCGCGGTCATCTTTAGGCGCTGCCACGGGCGGTGATTTTTTGATTTTTGCTCCGGCGGGACTTTCTCCCGAGATGATGGTCAATGAATCTGTAGCCGTTTTAGACAATCGTTGCTCCGCTAAGCATCGATCTGTTGCACAATACGCCTCGAACCGTTTTCCTCAGGATGTTCAATGTTTAAATCAATTCCCATGCGTGTTGTAGGGCTGGCCTTGGTGCTGGCCGCCGCTGCCGGTTGTTCGTCGAAGAAGGCCGCCATCTATGAGCATGAGAACTTCGACGACTCGGGAACGTTTTCGCGCAGCTACCCGGTGACCGATGCGCAAACCTGCGAAGCCGCCCGTCGGGCCTTGCTTAGCCAGGGTTACATCATCACCAGCAGCGATCCGAAACTGGTCAGTGGGCACAAGAGCTTCCAGCAGACCGGCGAAACCCATATGGAGATCAGCTTCAGTGTGGTTTGTGCCGATGACGGCAGCGAGGGGCACCATGCGACCATGTTTGCCAACGCCCTGCAGGACCGATATGCGCTGAAAAAGACCAACAACTCCGCCAGCCTCGGCGTCGGCGTATTGGGCTCGGTATCGATGCCGATCGGCTCGTCCGATGATTCGATGGTCAAGGTCGCCAGTGAAACCGTGTCCTCGGCCAAGTTCTACGAGCGTTTCTTTACCCTGGTCGAACTGTTCCTGCCGCCGGAAGCGAAGAAGGCCGCGCACATTATCGAGAAGCCGAAAACCGAACTGGGAATGCCTGAAGCCAAGGCTGCCCCCGCTCAGTTGGCGCCAACCCCGGCACCGGCGGCAGAACCTGCACCTGCACCTGCACCTGCACCAGCGCCGGCAGCCGAGCCCGCACCTGCCGCCGCGCCTGCCACTTCGGAGCCTGTTGTGCCGCCTGCTGAAACAGCGCCGATTACCCCGGCCAAGAGCACCGAGCCGACGTCGTCCACGGAAACGGTCACTCCAGTAGCGGACTCGAGCACGCTGCCGCCGCCGACCGAGCCGATTTCGGCGATACCTGTCTCCGGCCAGTAATGGGCTTGCTTGTTATGGGGGCGGGTCAGACGATACCGCTCCCGTAACGTCCTTCAAGACTGATCCACATCAAGTCGGGCTGTATTCCCACAGTCCGTGTCGAAAAATCCAGTGATAAATTCCTGACCACCTGCTACGTTTTATTCAGTAGCGACGTAGTGTCGTACCCGCGTCATTTTTCTTTCATGCGGGCACTTTATGCTCAAGGCGTTGGTCATTTATTCAAGCGATTTTTTCAACAAGCGATGGGGGTTTAATAATGGACGATTATCAAGAAGAACTGCTCGAGTATCAGGCCTTTGAACTGGACCCGCTGGAACCGGCCGAAGACGCTACCGAGCTGTAATTACGCTGACTGCGGCGAAACTCGCCGGGCGTCTGGCCGTTCCAGCGTTTGAAAGCGCGCTGAAAGGCTTCGGCTGAGGCAAACCCCAGAAGATAGGCGATTTCGCCGAACGCCAGTTCAGTGTCGCGGATGTAGGTCATGGCCAGGTCACGACGTGTATCGTTGAGAATTGCACGAAATTGCGTGCCTTCCTCGGTGAGTTTGCGGCGCAAGGTCCAGGTTGGCAGCTTCAGGCGTGCCGCCACTTCTTCCAGGTCGGGTTCCCGGCCACCATTGAGCAACGGGCCCAGCAACTGAGTGATGCGTTCACGCAGGCTGCGGGTGCGTGTCAGTTGCTCAAGTTCCCGTTCACACAGTTGCAGCAGGTGCCGCCAGGTGCTCGGGCAGTGCTCCGGGTTGCGCTGGGCGAGGCTGTCCAGGCCCAGGCGCAGTTGATTCTGTTCGGCGCCAAACTGAATCGGACAGTCGCCGAGTACGGCATAGGCCTCACGGTAATCCGGTGCGTCAAATTCGATCTCGATTCGTTCGGCGCGCAGTGGGGCAGGGCTCACGCTGGACAATTGCTGCAACCAGCCAGCGATGATCGAATCCACCACGAAGCGGTTGTAGGCGTTGTAGGGGCTGATCGAATAGAACCGCAGCCAGGCGCCTTGGGCGTCTTCGTGAAAGCTCGACTGGCCTCGATAGTTGGAGCCGTACAGCGCTTCGAAACGAATCAGGCAGCGCGCCGCTTCGCGCACGGTGGGAGCCTGGGCGGCGGTGACGCCGGCCAAGCCGGCCTGGCTCAGGCGACTGAGCTGGCCCATGCGCAAACCCAGCGCCGGGTCGTCGGTCAGTTGAATAGCGCCGTGGCCCAGACGCATGTAGCGCGGGATCGACAGGCGGGCGCCGGCTTCGGCCAGTCGCGCGGCGTCGAGGCCGTACTGTTCCAGCAACGGTTGTGGGTCCAGGCCATGGCTGCGCACGGCGTCGGCCAGGCTATGGACGAAGCCTACCGACAGATCCCCGAGGCGCATCGGCTGCGGTTTCATCGCTTACAACCAGAGGTTCAGCAATTGCGCGCCGCGGGCATCGCTGTCGGCGAAATGCTGCCCGTTGCTGCTGAGGAAGCTTTGACCGGCGCTGCTCTTGTCCCAGAACTGACCGCGCAGGAACACACTCATGCCGGCGATGCTCTGGCTGGCCGGTGGTTGGGCGGTCAGCGTCAGCCGCTGCCAGGCCTGACCTTCGCTGAGTTCGCCGGCCTTGAGGCTGACAGAGCCCGGCGCGGGCAGGCCTCTATAGCCGCGCCATGGTTGATCCCAGGACCCACGCCCGACGACGAACGCCGGGACCGCCACCAGTTGCGCGCCTTGGGCGTCAAGTTTGCGGTAGTTGTCGGGGTACCAGCTGTCGCTGCCGATCAGCACGCCGAGGCGTCCGGCCGGGGTGTCGACGACGTTGACCGGATGATCGGAATTGCCTTGGAGCGTGCCACGTCCAGCGAACGTCGGGTGCACTTGTCGCTGGGGCTGGCCGATTGGCAGGCCGTCGCGACCGAACACCACGCTGCTGTTGTACAGCGCGCCGCGACCGATGTGCAGGGTGCCGTCGCTGACGCTCGGCTCGGGCAGCACGATGGAACCGGCCACCAGGGTCACGTGGAATTCTTTCGCCAGGCCACCGAACAGCGCCTGGTAATCCTTGGCCATGCGTTTGGCTTTCATCCGCAAGTGCGCGTCGTCGAGACGGTTGCTGCCTTCGGCGCTGATCAGGGCGCGGATGAACTGCAGCGGGTTGCTCACCGCCAGCCAGTTCATGGCTTCCTTGAGGGTGGTGGCCTGGTACAGCTCGTCTTTCTCGCCGCTGACCATCAGCCAGGTGCCGACATGTTCAGGCAGTACGACGATGGTTTTTTCATTCAGCAGGCCTTGGTCCTGGGCCTTCTGCAAATAGGCCGCGAGCTTGCGGTGCAGGCGTTCAGGGCTTTGATAGTCGGTGGGGAACAGCTCGGGCTGGATGCCCAGCAGATTGCCACGATCGGCGGGTGTGCCCTGATCGACCGCGAGATTGATGCGCAGGTCCGACAGGTAATGACCCACCGGACGGTCCGCGGCCCACATCGCGTAGGTCGTCAGAACGGCGATCAACGCCATGGAGAGGGTCAGGTACAGAAGTTTGCGCATGGAAAACAGTCAGCGGCCGTGTGCAGGCATGGATTTTCAGTATGGTTAGAATCGAAGGGTACGGCAAATCAATGGGTTGGCGAAAAAATTTCCACCTCAGATAAGATTTTTTTTTCGTCTTAAATGAAGTCGGCTGGGGGCGCGATCTCTTGGAATAAGGATCAATGTGAAACTTGCCAAAGCTTCTTATCCTCTCGAATCTCATTGGGATCCTACGCAGCACAAAGCGACCTGAATCCAGCATTTGTATGGGGAAGAACTTCGTCAACTTATAGTTGATGGCAGTCATGTAGCGCTTCGAGATCACTTGACCCTCCAGAGCCATTCCGGCGCAACGCAGCTGTACGTACTGTTTGCGATCATCGCAGAGCAGCATGGGCTTTTCAGACCCTTTATCGCACAGTGCGGCCTGCTTTTGACTGACGGAACAACTACCACTCTGCCGGCTTCGACTGAAGTATGGGGGCTGGTGAAGACAGCCTCTCCAGAGGCGCTGGCAACACGGGTCGGCCTTGCTCGACGCCTTCATCCCGCCTATTTCAGCGACGACGCAGGGCCCGTCGCGTTCTTGTCAAAGCTGAACGGCTTGGGCGTGTTGTTCGACGACCGCGACACTGCGGCCGACGTGTTTTCGATCTTCGAGCGCGGCTCGTCAGGCGGATCACTCGCGACGGTAAAATTGGAGGACGCCGATCTACTCGCGCTCCGCAACGCATGGGCGGAGTTTCCGCGCGAGCGGCACGCTGATCTCGGACGAAAGGTAGGTTACCGGATCGAACTAAGAGCGTCGTGGTACGACGCGAAAGGCAGCTAGATAGGCGTATTAGCACCCAATAGGCCAACGTCACGGTCAGCTCACGCGTAGCGAGAGCTGACTGGAGGAACGAGGCAGGCAACGGTAATTCGAAGAATGGGTAGAGTCCCTTTCTATCTCTTCTTCGGATGTCAGAACCACGCAGTGGTCTGAGGATCGGAACAGGTCACTTTCGCTTACCTGGCCGTATCCACCAACTTCACGAAATATTTCGCGACTTTTAGTCGGGGTATTATTTTTTTAAGCTGCAATGAGCTCTTTAGAAAATGTGGTTTCCAACGCACTCGGTCTTCGTTCATGCACTTAACGCCGATCCAGCCACACCGTCTGCGCGTTGCAGAATTCGCGTACCCCAAAGTGCGAAAGCTCGCGACCAAAACCGCTCTTCTTCACACCGCCGAAGGTGACACGCGGATCGGAGGCGCAGTAACCATTGATAAATACACCACCGGTTTCCAGTTCAGCGGCCATCTGTTGGGCACGTTCCACGTCGCCTGTATAAATCGTTGCGGCGAGGCCGAACTCACTGTCATTTGCCAGTGCCATGGCGTGGGTGGCATCGCGTGCGGTGATGATCGAAGCGACCGGGCCAAACAGTTCCTGCTTGAATGAGGTCATCTGGTCGGTGACATCAGCGAAAACCGTTGGCTCGTAGAAGTTACCGCTACCCTCGGCCTTCTTGCCACCCAGTAACAACGTAGCACCTTCCTCCAGAGTGTCGCGCACCTGCTGATCCAGTTCATCACGCAGATCAAAGCGAGCCATCGGGCCGATGTACGTGGCGGCGGCCAGTGGATCACCGACCACCAGTTTTTGCGTGGCTTCAACGAATCTGCGCGTGAATTCCTCGACAACGCCCTGCTCGACAATCAGGCGCTTGGCCGCCGCGCAGACTTGCCCGGTGTTCTGATAACGGCCAATCACGGCGGCTTTCACCGCATCGTCGAGGTCGGCATCGTTGAGCACGATAAAAGGGTCGGAGCCGCCCAGTTCCAAGACGCATTTTTTCAACGCCGCACCGGCCTGCGCGCCGATGGCCATGCCGGCTCGCACGCTGCCGGTGAGGGTGACGGCTGCAATGCGTGAGTCTTTGATCGCCGTGGAAACACCTTCCGGCGTGACGTTGATGACTTCGAAAGCCCCTTCAGGAAATTCGGCTTGCTCAAAGGCGTCCAGCAACAGGTAAGCGCTGCCCATCACGTTCGGCGCGTGTTTGAGCACGTAGGTGTTGCCGGCGAGCAATACCGGAACGGCGCCGCGCAGGACCTGCCAGATCGGGAAGTTCCACGGCATCACCGCGAGAATCGAGCCGAGTGGGCGGTATTCAATGCGTGCTTTTCCGCCCTCAACCAATGTCGGTTCAGCGTTGAGCATGGCCGGGCCGTGTTCCGCGTACCAGTCGCAGAGCTGCGCGCACTTTTCGATTTCGCCACGTGCTTGAGTGATCGGCTTACCCATTTCCAGGGTGATCATGTTCGCCATCGTTTCTGCGTTGTTGCGCAAGACGTTGGCCAAGGCGATCAGCCGTTGCGCGCGTTGCGCAACCGGTGTGCCGCGCCAGACACGGAACCCGGCCGAGGCACGTGACAGCGCGGTTTGCAGCGCCGCTTCGGATTCAAAAGGGTAGTTACCGATCTGCTCGCCGTTGACGGGATTGATCGAAATGGCATGAGTGAGGCTGGAAATGTTGGTCATGGCATCGTCCTGCGGGGTGGGAATGCGTTCAGACTACGGTGGCTTTTGGTTTCTTAAAACTGAATAATGATGACCGTATCGTTCACGTATGGAGAATGACTTGGATCTGGTTCAGCTGGAGATTTTCAAAGCGGTCGCCGAGCACGGCAGCATCAGCGTCGCCGCTCAGCACATCCATCGTGTGCCGTCGAACCTGACGACGCGGATCAAACAACTGGAACTGGACCTGGGCGTTGACCTGTTTATCCGCGAGAAAAGCCGCCTGCGGCTGTCGCCGGCCGGTTGGAGTTTTCTCGACTATGCCCGGCGCATTCTCGATCTGGTCCAGGAGGCGCGCGCGACGGTTGCCGGGGAAGAGCCGCAAGGATCGTTTCCCCTGGGGTCGCTGGAGAGCACGGCGGCGGTGCGTATTCCTGAATTGTTGGCCGCCTATAACCAGAAACACGCCAAGGTCGAACTGGCCCTGTCCACCGGTCCTTCCGGGACCATGATCGACGGAGTGCTATCGGGTCGATTGGCCGCTGCGTTTGTCGACGGGCCGGTGCTGCACCCGGCACTGGAGGGCGTGCCGGCATTCGAGGAAGAGATGGTACTGATCGCGCCGCTCAACCATTTGCCGATCCACCGTGCGCAGGATGTGAACGGCGAAAACATCTACGCCTTTCGCTCCAATTGCTCTTACCGACATCACTTTGAAAGTTGGTTCGCCAAGGATGCTGCGGTGCCCGGCAAGATTTTCGAAATGGAGTCCTATCACGGCATGCTGGCCTGTGTCAGCTCCGGTGCTGGCCTGGCGCTGATGCCGCGCAGCATGCTCGAAAGCATGCCGGGCTGCATCACGGTGAGTGTGTGGCCGTTGTCGGAGTCCTTTCGCTATTTGCGAACCTGGCTGGTGTGGCGCCGGGGGACGGTGTCGCAAAGCCTGACCATGTTCGTGCGTTTGCTCGAAGAGCGATGCACAGCGTCGGGCCGACATCCTTGGCTTGAGTCGGTGGCAACGTGAGTCAGCTCTCTACGGCTTCATCAGAGATATCTTTCCCGATAATCAGGTACTTCGAGAGGCATCCCCGAAGTGGCTGGGAAGGATGCGTATCGACATCTATCTTCCAGAACTGCGGCTTGCGATAGAGCACCAGGGAGAAGAGCACTACCGACTCCTGTCTGTATTTGGCGGGGAAGAAGCTCATCATCTTGAGCTACATAGTTCTCCTCTAGTGATTTTTTACTTGGCGAGACGCGAACACGTTCTCGCGCGAATTTTCGGGCGGTGGCGAATCCGAAACCTGGGTCGCCGCCAATGCTCTTTCAACGTTTCATGAGTGTGTCCTCTTCGATCGACTGATTTCCGAAAAAATTTAATAGACGCACAATGTTGGGAAGTCAGGTCTGAATGAATAAACGTCATGAATAATATGCAGGAGTTGTTAGGTCGCGTGACCCTGGACGAGCTATCGGCCTTCGTGGCGGTAGTGGAGGCCCTCAGCTTCACAGATGCGGCCAAGGTCATAGGACGAGACGCCACGATCATCTCGCGAAGGATCGGGCAACTGGAAGAGCGACTCGGAATTCGACTGTTGTCCCGCACCACGCGGCGCGTCTCTCTGACTGAAGTTGGAACGCTTTACTATCAACGTGTACGTGCACTGTTGGATGAACTGGACAGCGCCGGCCAAGAGGCGAGTAACTTCGCGGCCAGTCCTCAGGGATTGCTCAGGGTGTGGATCCCCGTCACCTTTGGACGCAGATGGGTGGCGCCTCTACTGCCCGCGTTCATCGCACAGCATCCAAAAATCCGAGTGGATGCGCGTTTTGCCGATCGCTACGTCGACGTAGTGGCGGAGGGGTTTGACGTGGCTATCCGCGTGGGGGTGTTGCGCGATAGCACGCTCGTCGCCAAGCAGATCGCGCCATTTCGCAACCTGCTTTATGCATCCCCAAGCTATATCGCTTTGCACGGTCAACCTCAGACGCCTGAAACGTTGGCTGAACATGCCTGCCTGGGATTCAGCAATCACTCAAGCTGGCCAGACTGGGTACTGAAAAACGGCAGTCAGCACCGGACGGTACGGCCAACTGGCCCGTTGATTTCGGACAATTCAGAGTCACTGCTTCAAGCGGCTGCTAAAGGCGTCGGCATCATCCTTACTCCGGATTGGCTAGCGGGGCCCGCGGTTCGCAATGGTGAGCTTGTGCCTGTCCTGCCGCAATGGCAGGGCTCGGAGAGTGGCGGGATTTACGCGTTGATGCCGCCGGGGCGACTCGTTCCAACCAAAACTCGCGTATTCGTCGACGAAATCACCCGCGCTATTCAGGCAGGTTGGGACCAGTAGGAAAGTCGGGAGCCTTCTAAACCGGGCATAAGTACTCCGATACGCCGTAACGAGCGGTGTGTTTTGCGTTGAATAATTGATAAAAATAATTTGTGTTTATGAAAAATATATATTGATTTTATTTACGGTGGAGCCGCTTTAGCATAAATCCATCTTCAAAGAAGCTGTCGGACAGTAAGCGTGCTGTCCGACTTCATAAACCTATAAAAACTGCATTCGGAGTCCTGATGAGTCTTTCTCCTTTCCACCTGGCAATTCCTGTTTACGACCTGGCCGCTACGCGTACGTTCTACGGCGAAGTATTTGGACTCTCCGAGGGGCGCTCCAGCACTCAATGGGTCGATTTCGATTTTTATGGTCATCAACTGGTTATCCATGAGCATCCAAAGACCGCTTCTCAAGAAAGCGTTCACAGCAATCCGGTTGACGGCCACGACGTACCGGTTCCCCACTTCGGCATCATTCTGGAATGGGCGCAATGGGAAGCACTGGCCGAGCGCCTGAAGTCCTTCGGTACTGAATTTGTTATCGAACCCTACATTCGATTCAAAGGGCAGGTCGGTGAGCAAGCCACGATGTTCTTGTTCGACCCGTGTGGTAACGCGCTTGAGTTCAAAGCATTCAAGGATATGAGCCAGCTCTTCGCTAAGTAATAAATAACCTGGCGCACGAATATGGCGCCAGGAAACTTTAATGAGCTGGAAGCTCATGAATCTAGCTACTGCCCTCAGCAGTCCTTTCATTCCAACAAAAAGGCTAGACATGAAACGTATCCCATTAGTTTGGCAAATTGTTGCTGGGCTTTTGCTCGGCGTGCTCGTCGGTTGGTACTTCAATACCCATCCACAAAATCAGGTCTGGGTCAGTACCGAAATTCTTAAACCCCTTGGCGACATTTTCATCAAGATGATGAAGATGGTTGTTGTTCCCATTGTTTTCTGCTGCATGATCCTCGGTATTGCCGGAGGCGGCGATAACAAGTCCTTCGGACGCATGGGGGCCAAATCGCTGGCTTACTTCTTCGCGATTACCAGTTTGGCCATTGTCCTCGGACTGTGCTTCGCCAACTTCTTCGAGCCTGGTAAAGGTACTGAAATTGCTGGCATCTCGCACAGTACATCGACGGTCAACATGGAGCCTTCAAAAGGCGCGTTGATTATCCTGCAAAACATTGTTCCCGATAACGTGATTGTGGCGATGTCGGAAGGGAAGTTGCTGTCAGTGCTGTTTTTTGCCGTGCTCCTGGGAATGGCATTGAACACACTGCCAAAAGCGAAAAGCGCTCCGGTCATTGCTGTTGTTCAAGGCTTGTCTGATGCGATGTTCAAGGTGGTCTCGTTTGTCATGGCTTATGCGCCTATCGGCGTATTCGGCATGATCGGTGCGACCGTCGCGACCTTTGGCTTTGCCTCATTGTTACCGTTGCTCAAGTTGATTGGTGTGGTTTACCTCGCGCTGATTGCCTTTGCCTTGATTTGCCTTGGAGGCATTTGCTATCTGATTGGTGAAAACGTCTTCAAGTTGATCAAGTACTTCAGGGATGAGCTGATTCTGGCGTTCTCCAGTGCGGCGTCCGCAGCGGTCATGCCGCAGTTGATGAAAAAGTTGGAGAACTACGGCGTCCCTCAACGAATCGTCAGCTTCGTGGTGCCGGTGGGGTATGCGTTCAACCTGGATGGTGCGTCCATCTTCCTCGGCGTAGCGACGATCTTTATCGCTCAGCTATACGGCATTGACCTGTCGCTGACTCAGCAGATTCTGCTGGTGGTCACGATGGTGTTGACGTCGAAGGGGGCTGCGGGTGTGCCTGGTTTTGCCATCATTATTTTGTCGGCGACCCTGGCGTCAGCCGGACTGCCTCTGGAAGGCGTCGCGTTGATAGCCGGTATTTTCAGGATTATCGACAGCGGCACCACCACCTTGAACGTGCTGGGTAATGCAATTGCCCCATTGGTCATCGCCAAGTGGGAAAAAGCGCCCCTCGTACGCGAAAGTGCTATAGGTGTCGAGCAGAACGCTTAAGCAGTGACATAAGAAAGCCTTCCACGTTAACCGCGTCGAGGGCTTTTTTTGACTGGTATATCGATAATAACTGTTCGTGTGCTGTGTTTATTCAGGCCATGAGTCACACGGTTCAACCAAAGAACCGAGTGCTCGAAGTTGCCAATGTGCTGCCTTTATTTATAAAAACAAACAGGTGGTTTATGTGCAAAGACTCGTTGTTCTACCGGGCACATCGCTGTGCTTTGTTATGCGTGATGTGGGTGGCGTCTCTGTTGATGGGTAGCCATCAGCTTGTGATGGCGAGCCCACACACTGAGTTGACCCATTCTGCGGTTGCCGTACCTGACCGTTTTGCTGCGGACACCGCCAATGCCATCTTTGCCAAAGGCGGTAACGCCGTTGACGCGGCAGTCGCCGTTGCATTTTCCCTGGCCGTGACCTATCCCGAAGCCGGAAATATTGGCGGGGGCGGTTTCATGACCCTTTATTACAAGGGTAAACCGTATTTTCTGGATTACCGCGAGCGCGCTCCGCTCAAGGCAACCCGTGACATGTTCGTTGACGAGCACGGAAAGGTATTGCCACCCGACAATCCGCGAAGCAGCGTGGTAGGACGCAGGGCGGTCGGCGTCCCCGGAACCGTTGCCGGAATGTGGGAAGCACAACGGCGTTTCGGTCGATTGAAATGGCAGGCAGTGGTTGAGCCGGCTATTGGCTATGCCGAGGCAGGCTTTCGGGTCGAAGAGAGGCTAGCCACGCTGGCTGTCAATGAAAACAAAGCCCACTTCGAGGGAAAAACTAACTTTTCCCAGTATTTCGGAAATCTGAAGGCGGGCGAATTGTTCAAGCAGCCAGAGCTGGCGGCCGTGCTCAAGCGTATTGCAAAGCACGGGGCCGCAGGCTTCTATACGGGCCGAACGGCGCAATTGATCGCTGAGGATATGGCTGAGCATGATGGCCTGATCAGCGAAGCTGATCTCAAGGAGTACAAGGCCGTCTGGCGTAAGCCGATAGTCGCAACTTGGAATGGGTTTCATGTGATCACTGCACCACCTCCCAGCTCCGGCGGGATCGCATTGGTTCAGCTGTTAAAGATGAAAGAGGCGCGTCAGGCAGACTTTCAGGGAGTTGCGGTGAACTCTCCTCAGTACATCCATCTGATCTCAGAGATCGAGAAACGCGTCTTTGCCGACCGAGCCCAGTACATGGGGGACCCTGACTACCTCAAGGTGCCGGTCCAACAACTGTTGGACGAAAAATACATCGCGGGGCGCGCGGCTGAAGTCAATCCCTCTGGACTATCTGACACGGCTAGTATCAAAGCGGGGTTGAATGTGACTTTTCCGGAAAAACCGGAAACCACCCATTACTCGGTGATCGACAAATGGGGCAACGCGGTATCCAACACCTACAGCTTGAATGGCTTCTTTGGTTCCGGTGTGGTTGCAAGCAAGACTGGAATTTTGCTCAATGATGTGATGGACGACTTTTCCGCGCTGGCTGGCGTGCCGAACCAATTAGGCGTGGTCGGCAACGATTCCAACTCAATTGCGCCGGATAAACGTCCGTTGTCCTCGATGTCCCCGAGCATTTTCCTGAAGGATGGGAAAGTGGCCTTGGTGATCGGTACTCCCGGTGGCTCGCGGATTTTCACCTCGATCTTCCAGGTGCTCAGCAACCTCTATGACTACAAGTTACCCCTCAAGGACTCGGTGGGTATGATGCGCTTTCAGCACCAGTTGCTGCCGGCAAACACCATCTTCTGGGAACCTTACTCCCCGATCACTGGGCAATTAGCCAAGGACCTTGAAGCCAAGGGTTACAACCTGGTTAACCAGGGCTTCAATGGCGATATCCAGGCTATCCGGGTCGATGGCCGTACTCCAGAACCTGTGGCAGATCCGCGGGGGAGGGGGGTGACAATGTTGATAAAATAGCCTGATACGGCAAGCAATAACGACGGCGACGCAAGCCCTGTGGCTTGCGTCGCTTTTTTACGTGCGCAGTGTAACTCCCTCCCTTGTATCTCTGATGTCCCCAAAGGGGCAATCTTCCTCGTAGAGCATTACTCTTTCCTGGCTGGATTTAAGCTTAAGGCTCACCTATGAATCGGCACCTGAGCGGAACGCTTTCAGGCAGGTGACGATGTTTGAGCAACGGTCGGCCCTCTGCATCGACGTGTCCTGGATCAGGTCTTTTGTGGCAGTACAGCGGATTGATCGCATACAATCAGACAATCTGATGGGTGAGATGTGTAATTCTGGGGGCTCCCGGTATTCATGACAGGCATTTTCACCTGCGTCAGATCTCAATTGACGATTGCCCTGAGTAGAAAGAGAACGACATGAGGGAGACAGCATAGATGAGTGAGTCAAGCCTCCAGATCCCCAAGCGCGGCGCGACGCTGCGCTTGTTAGTGGAAGACAAGATTCGAGAAGCCATCTCGTCCGGTGTGCTTCGTCCTGGCCAACGACTGGTCGAACGTGAGCTTTGCGAGATGACGGGAGTCGGCCGCACGTCCATTCGAGAAGCGTTAAGACAGCTTGAGGCGGAAGGGCTGATTACCTGCAACGCCCACAAGGGACCTTCCGTGAACAAAATTTCCTTGGAGGAAACGCGCCAGCTGTACGCGGTACGCGGACTTCTGGAAAGCTTCTCTGGACAGGAATTCGCCTTGGGGGGTACGGATGCGCAGATCCGTCGCCTTGAGGAAGCCGCTGCGGTATTTGAATTTCGGGCTCAGCAGTATTGGCAATACCCTGACCGAGACCTCGATAGCTTGAGGGCTGCGCGTGATGCGTTGATTGAAGCCAAGACCCAGTTCTACGCCTGCCTTATGGAAGGTAGCAATAATATTTTCATCGTCCAGATGCTGACCACGTTACATAACCGGATCACATTGTTGCGCGCCACATCCATGACCCAGCCCGGTCGCCTCCAGCACTCAGTCAAGGAGATCAAGGAAATAGTGACAGCGATCAAGTCGAGAGATGGTGCTAGGGCGGCAGAAGCTTGCCGAGCGCACATCGAGTTGTCCGCAAGGGTAGCAATCAATTATTTGGAAAGCGTCGAGCAAGAAGAGTCATTGCTGTCTGATTGACAGATTGTCTGCAAATCTGGATATTCATCACGACGTGGTTACGCCTCTATTCTGCTGCCCGGTTGCCGGTAAGCCAGTGCGCCGGGTGCTGCTTGCGAGACAGGCAATGGAAGAGCGCGTGACCGGTTGAATCGGTACGGCCCCATTTAGGCTGTAAGACACTGACGTGATGACTCGTCACTGCAAGAGTGACGCAGGAGAAAAATAATGACTGCATTCATCAGTTTGAATGAGCGGCTGGTTAGCGCTTACCCCGACCCCGAACTGCGCCGGCTCGCCCCGGGGCTCTCAATAACCGTTGAGTTCAGCGTCGGATCGCAAAGCACTGGGCTCAGTGTTGCCGAAGGTCATCTGTTCAAAGGCTTTTCCGGCCAGCCTGCCATCCGCATCGAGGCCGTCGAAGAGCAATGGGGGCATGTGCTGCGTGTACCGCCTGTCGCGACCTACCATAGCTTCACCGCTTTACAGATTGCCAATCCTGCTTTCGAAGTGAGCGGCGATGCACAACTGATCGCCCAGGCGCGGCCGTTTCTTGAGCGCCTGTTCGAACTGATCACCCTGACTCCTGCGGCTCCAGCATTGTCCGTGCAGCGATCAATTTCGCAAATTCAAGGGCAGTATGCTGCTGTCAGCGTACTGGGGCAGAAATATGAGATTTATTACGAAGTAGCCGGGGAGGGCGTGCCCATCTTGTTCCTCCACACTGCCGGTGCAGACGGCCGCCAGTATTTTGGACAAATGGCCGATATCGAAATGGCTCGGCAATTTCGCATGTATGCGATCGACCTTCCATTTCACGGTAAATCGATGCCACCCCGCGACTGGGACGGTGCCCCTTATTTGCTGACAAGCGAATGCTACCAGCAATGGTGTACGGCGTTTATCGAGCAGGTGATAGGCGCCCCCGCCATTGTCGTCGGGGGCTCAATGGGCGCCGCAATGTCCTTGGTGCTGGCGGCCGAGCACCCTGAACACCTGATCGGTGTTGTAGCGCTGGAGCCTCCTTTCCAGTCCCGTGGCCGCCGAAATCCCTATCAGAACCATGTGCAAGTACATGGGGGGCTACACAACGGCGCTTATGTTCGAGGCCTGATGAGTCCGACAAGTCCCATTGAGGATCGCCGCCGCGCCAGTTGGATTTATTCGCAGGGAGGACCTGGTGTCTACCCAGGCGATCTGGCGTTTTACAGTGATGAGTTCGATGGTGCCGAGACCGCGCCGCGTATCGATGCCGCGCGCACACCGGTCGCGCTACTCTCAGGCAATTATGACTATTCCGCAACCCCGGCGGATGGAGCCAAACTGGCCCATCTGATTCCCGGTGCCTTGCACCTGGTCATGGAGGGGTTGGGGCACTTCCCCATGACGGAGCACCCGGATAACTTCCGACCGTACCTGATGCAGGGGTTGGAGCATGTAGTAAGCAAGACGGAGCTGAAGGGGGCCTGAATATCAGCAGGAAAGCTGACCTTAAGCCCTCGGGCGGGTCAGCTTTCTATTGTGGTGGTGGACTCGACAGACAAAAAAAGCCCGGTTACTCACCGGGCCAAAGGTCACAGGTACAGGGTCATTCGACCAAGTGGTTGCCAATTGAAGAGCCGCCGTCCACGGTCAGGATGCTGCCGGTGGCAAAGCGAGAGCGGTCAGAAGCGAGGAACAGGAAGGCTTCTGCAATTTCCTCGGGTTTTCCCATTCGATTCATCACCGCCCGTGCCTCCAAAGCGGCCCGCAATGCTTGCGGTGTTTCAGATTGAGCGAAGATCCGGTCGAAATAAGGGCTGTCGATGGTGCCAGGCGCTACGGCGTTCACGCGTATGCCATCCGCCGCATGATCCAGTGCCATCGCTCGCGTCAGCGCTGAAACGCCGCCTTTGGAGGCAACATAGGCCGTGCGGTTAGCAATGGCACTGGTGGCCGTATACGACGTGGTATTGATGATCGAGCCGGACTTCTGCCGGGCCATGATCGGTATGACATGCTTGGCGCACAGGAACATGCCCTTGAGGTTGACTGACATCAGTCGGTCCCAATCCTGCTCTTCAATGGTGACAACGTTTCCGGTCAGACCGAAGCCGGCGTTGTTGACCAGCACATCGATACGGCCGAAGCGAGCAACCGTCTTTTCGACCAGCGCTTGCACCTCTGCATTGATCGCCACATTGCAGCCAATAGCGGTGGCACCGATCTCATCCGCGGTCGCCTGTGCGGCCTCGACGTTCACATCGGCTACGATGACCGAGGCGCCATTCTTCGCAAATATCGTCGCGATGGCTTTGCCAATGCCGCTGGCTGCGCCAGTCACGATGCATACCTTGTTTTCTAGTTCCATTGTCGTCATCCCCTGATCAAGTCACCGGTCCGGCCCATTTCTGGCGGAACGAATCGTGCGTCAGCATCCGCTCATACCATGCCTTTACGTTGGGCAGGTCTGCCCGCGCGAAGTCCATGCTCAGCCAGCGGTGCCCATGCACGGCCCAGGCAATATCAGCGATGGTCATCTCATTGCCACAGATGTAGTCGTGCTCGCCGAGTCGGGTTTCTATCCAGTTCCACACTCTACCGGCTTCCCGAATGGCTGTTTCCAACGCTTGTGTGTCGCGCTTCTCCAGTGGTGTGCGAATCAACTGAAAAAACACCACCGTTTGTGGTCGGGTCAACTGAGTTTGCTGGCAGTCCAGCCATTGGTCGATCACTCCGCGTCTTTTCGGGTCAGCGGGGTAGAGCGAGCTGTCGGGGGCATAGGCGTTGCACAAATAGCGCAGCACAGCATTGCTTTCCCAGAGCGTGAAATCGTCATCGACCAGTGTAGGAACGAGGCTGGTCGGGTTTTTGCTCCGATAGTCGTCTTCTTCAAGCCCGCCGAAGACGTTCCCGATATCGATCCGCTCGTAGTCGAGGCCCAGCTCGTCCATAAGCCAGACGACTTTCATGACATTGCTGGATTTCATGTGGCCAAACAGCGTGCGTGGCATGTCTGTGTCCTTTGTTGAATGAAAATCGAGATTCTTTATAAGTATCGTCAGACAATCTGTCAATCAGCCAAAATAGTTTTGACAGATTGTCTGACGATCTGTACGTTTGGTTTCACATGACCCATGCGACTCCTTGGACGAGGCAGACATGAAAAAACAAGAACAAGAAATAGAGCTGGTTAACGACTTCAAGCAAGCGATGCGTCGATTGACCTCGACGATTTCGCTGATCACCACCCGCCACCTCGGGCAGCCTTTCGGAATGGCTGCCACCGCTGTGCAATCAGTGACTACTGATCCTGCAACCATTCTGGTCTGTGTTAACCGTTCGGCGTCCATCAGCGCTGCGTTGGAGGAGAGCGGGCGGTTCGCGGTCAATATGCTCCATCACTCCCATGTCGATCTCGTTCCGATTTTCAGCGGCCAGCTGAAGGGCGAGGAGCGTTTCGAGCACGGTCAATGGATCGAAGAGCACGGTGTACCTGTGCTGGTGGATGCCCAAGCCTCGCTGGTGTGCGAGGTAAGTTCGGTCACAACTATCGGCTCGCACGACGTGATCTTTGGCAGAGTACTTTGGGTCGATACGCGCCTGGATATCTCCCCGCTGCTTTACGAAAACGGTGGCTTCGCAAGATCCGCGGCCATCAAATGATGCTGTTGTCTGGCGCTTTGGTGTCATCTCTTGAGCGGCATGCCATTAGCGTTCAGTAGAGGTTGTTATGGTCTTTGCAACGATTGAAAACGCATTAAAAGTGATTGCCTCTGGCGGGATGATCATCGTGGTCGATGATGAGGGGCGTGAGAACGAAGGTGATGTCGTCATGGCCGCAGAGTTCGCGACGACAGAAGCGCTGACATTCATGGTGAGTCGGTGCCGAGGCATTGTGTGTGCGCCTATGCCAGAACCTGTCGCACGCCGCCTCGAATTACCTTTGATGGTGGAACGAAATACCGACTCCATGAAAACGGCATTTACCGTGTCGGTTGATCTCATCGCGGGGATTACCACCGGCGTTTCGGCTGCCGAGCGCGCGTTGACACTCCGAGCACTCGCCGCACCTGAAACCAAGGCTGAGTCGCTTGCCCGGCCTGGGCATATTTTTCCGCTCATTGCTCGCCAAGGTGGCGTTGAGGAACGAGCCGGTCACACCGAGGCTGCTGTAGATCTGGCTGAACTGGCAGGTCTATCGCCTGTGGGCATCATCTGCGAGATCCTGAAGGACGACGGCAGCATGGCGCGTCGTGCAGATCTGGAGATCTTCGCGCGTGATAACGGACTCATCATTATTTCGATTGCCGACCTGATTGCATGGAAAGCAAGGAAATCTCTTCAGTTTCAATATGTAAGACCTAGCCTGGTTGCATAAACCTACATGATTTTTTAAACCGTAAAACCTCTAGCACGATGGCTACTTACGTGGCCATATTGTTACGAAGGTTATAACTCACCTCGAGGAAGATAGAATGAACAGTCAAGCCAAGATCACTTCACCCGACGGAAGCCAACTTTCTGAGCGATTTCACGAAGGCCTTAAAACCCGTCGCGAAGTGTTGGGTGGGGCCTATGTCGATAGCTCTATTGCAAAGGCGACTGATTTTAACTGGCCGGTTCAGGAGCTGGTAACCGAATATTGCTGGGATACTATCTGGAATCGTCCGGGCCTGGATCGCCGCACGCGTTCATTCTTGAACCTGGGGATGATTTCTGCACTGAATCGTCCGCATGAATTGAAGTTGCATGTGCGCGGCGCTATTAATAACGGCTTGAGTAAAGAAGAAATCCGCGAGGTGCTCCTTCAAGTGGCTATTTACTGTGGCGTGCCAGCTTCCATTGATGGCTTCCGTTTGGCACAGGAAGTCTTCGACGATATGGGCGTTTAATCCAACGGCACTTCAACGTTTAAAAAAATAAAAAGAGGAATGCAAAATGGACATGCAGGAACGTTTTCACGAAACGGGTAATCCGATGTTCAACGATAACGCGCTTAAATTGGGTGTTTTCGGAACTAACTGTTCAAATGCCTGTGCTATTACGACTGCCGAGTCAACGTTTGAGCCCACATTTGAACACAACGTCAAAATCGCCAAGCAGCTTGAAGCAGCAGGCTGGGAGTGTATGGTGCCCATCGCTCGCTGGCGTGGATTTGGCGGGGAGACAAACTTCAACGGCAGTAACATGGAAACATTCACATGGGCGGCCGCTATGGCCGCAGTGACCACCAAACTACAATTTTTCTCCACCACTCACGTACCGACCATTCACCCGATTGTTGCCGCAAAAATGGCGACCACGATTGATCATATTTCCAAGGGGCGTTTCGGCCTCAACCTGGTCACCGGGTGGTTTACGCCGGAAATGGAAATGTTTGGCCGTGAAATGATGGAGCACGATCAGCGTTATGAATACGCTGACGAGTGGATGGACATCGTGGCGGCTCTCTGGGAACGCAATGGTGTCGATTACAATGGCGACTTCCATAAGACCAAAGACGCCGTGATGGAACCGAAGCCTTATAACAAGGCCGGTCGCCCGGTAATGATTTGCGCGGGATCGTCTGGCAAGGGACTGGATTTCACTGCGAAACACTGTGACTTCAACTTTGGTTTCATGCAAGACATGGAAAAGGGCGCTGCCTGGGTCAAGCATGTTAAAGAACTGGCTCGCTCAAAGTTTGGCCGAGAGTTGGGCACGTTTACCTCGTGCCCGGTCATCGTTCGCGAAACAGAAAAGGAAGCACGTGAATATTATGATTATTACGTTAAAGAGAAGGGAGACACGGTGGCGTGCGATAACCTCGCTGAGGTCTTGCAAGTACAGTCGCAAAATCACTCTCCGGAAATGTATCAGAAATTCAAGGAGCGTTTTATCGCAGGTTGGGGGGGCTTCCCAATTGTAGGTTCTCCTGAGCAAGTCGCTCAAGGATTGATCGACCTGAAGAAGACGGGTGTCGACGGAACGCTGTTGACGATGGTCGATTATAATGAAGAGCTTCCTTTCTTCAATGAACGGGTCATGCCTTTGCTTAAGCAGGCGGGTCTGCGACAGTAAGGTTATCGAAGGGTGTTTGCAGATTGCAAACACCCTTTATGAGTAACACGAAAAAATTTTAGCGTTGTAGGTGTGGTAATTATGGGCTCACATTTGCCCGCGCGCATTCGGGGCCTTTTTAAAATAGACGATACAGTAGTTTGCTGATTTTGTATTAAGGTCAGGCGTCAATAATAAATATAATAATATTAGGCGGACAATGAAATGAAGCGATTTGCTTATGCGGCAATTCCCGTAATTTTTTTGCTGGCGAGTGCTGTTAGTGCTAAGGGAGTCGATGAACTACCCGCAGATCAACAGGCGCTTTATCAACGAGTTGATCCTCAACTTCCTTTGGGGCCCAGTGCATTTCGCGATTTTGTCGCGAAAAAACAGCCGCCTTGGAAGATCGGCTATGCTTCGACATATGCGGGTAACACTTGGCGAGCCTCCATTCAGGATGAGATGACCAATGTTATTCTGCCTGCCTATCAAAAAGCAGGGCTTATATCGGAACTGGTCGTCACTCAGTCCGACTTGAAAGACGCAGTCCAAATCCAACAAATGCGCCAAATGGTTGATAGCGGTGTTGATGCAATCATCATCTGCTGCTCAAATGTTACGGCCATCAACCAGACGATCGAATATGCCCATTTGAAAGGCGTCCCGGTATTTTCTTTTTCGGGTTATGTCACATCGCCTTATGCCATCAACGTTACCGAAAATAACACCCAAGGCGGTTACGCTGCGGGCAAATGGTTGGCCGAGAAAATCGGCGGTAAGGGTAATGTACTATTGGTGTCGGGTATCCCGGGTTTTGCATCCTCAGACAGCTTTGATGCAGGCGCGAAGGGCGTATTGGCTGAATTCCCCGATATCAAACTTGTAGGCAATGTAGCGGGTAATTGGACCGATCAGGTGGCTCAAGTCGAGGTACAAAAATTCCTGGCCACAAACCCCGGCAAGGTGGATGGCATTATCGTGCAGTCAGCCTCGGAAAATGGTGTTTTGAATGCCGTGCGGCAGTCGGGTCGCGAACTGATGCCGGTCGTGCTTGGCGGCGAGGCGTCAGCGGCCTGTTTTTGGCGCAACAATCCAGGATTCATTGATCAAAGCTTTCATTTCTGGCCTCCTCGCGCCGAAGCTCGCATGGTCTGGGACGTAATGATGCGCACCTTAGAGGGCCAGGGTCCCAAGGTTCAATCTATTCCGCGCCCGGTTATCACTTACAGCATTGATGAAGTGAACGCCGCCCTTGGGGAAAACTGTGATCCCAACTCTACGGCATGGTTAGAGCCGGCGAATGATGGTTGGTGGCCGAAGGAAGTGGCAGCAGGTTACTTCCTGCGCCCTGAGGATCCGCTCACTTGGCGTCCCAAGCCTTAATTCAAAAGCCAATTCGCTTAACGCTCAACTAGCCAGCCTGGAAGAAGGGACCTGCTATGAGTACTGAACAGATTGTCGGTATTACCACTGTGCGCCTAAAGGGTGTCGCCAAGTCCTTCGGAGAAACACGAGCACTCAAAGGAGTGGATCTGGAGGCTCGTGCCGGTGAGGTACATGCAATAGTGGGTGAGAATGGATCAGGAAAAAGCACGCTGGCAAAAATCATGTCCGGCGTACTTTTGCCGGACCTGGGGGAGGTCAGCATTCTGGGGCGAAGCCCTCGTTCACCAATTGAGGCAGGTGACGCGGGCCTGGCGACGATTTTTCAGGAGGTTCTCGTCGCTCAGGAGGCAAGCGTTCTTGACAACCTTTATGTCGGTCACGACAAGCTTTTTCGAACAGTCTCTACCCGAGCAGAACGTGAGAGCGCAGCGGCTGAATTGATGGCGCGTTTAGTCGGTCAGCCAGTGGACATAAATGCACTGGTTGGCACGTTGCCTCTCAGTGTGAAGCAGTGGGTTGTTATTGCCCGCGCTATTTTGCGTTGTCCCAAAGTTCTGATTCTTGATGAATCTTCCGCGGCGCTGGATCTTGATTCAACTTCTCGGTTGCACACGGAAATAGATCGTTTGCGGTCTGACGGCGCAACAATTTTGATCGTGACGCATCGAATCGCTGAACTTGTACGCATTGCTGATCGTGCAACGATTTTGCGTGACGGCGAAAGCATCGGCGTTCTTGAAAAGTCGCAAATCACTGAAGAGAATCTGCTGGCGATGATGACGCCGCACGAGCGCAAAGTGAATTCGGCATGCCACGTGGCGGGTACCGCGCGGAGGATCGAGGGGCCGCGAATTCTGTCGGTCAATGATCTGAAGTTATCGGCGGGGGCCGAACCTTTCAGCTTTTCACTCCTGCAAGGACAGATTATCGGTGTGACCGGTTTGGACGGGCAGGGGCAAGATGCGTTCTTGCGTGCAGTCGCAGGAATCGAGGTGGCTAACAGCGGTGTATTTGTGGTTCACGCTGAGGGCGGTACCTCCCGACTGTCTAGCCTCGCGGACGCCGAGCGGTTGGGTGTGGCCTATGTATCAGGTGATCGAAAACGCGAAGGAATTTTCCCCGATCAAAGCATCTTCGAGAACTTGGCTATCGGAATATACCGCAGCTGCCTTGGCCCGTTTGGAGTCATTCGACGGTCTGGTATCAACGAGATCTACCAGGCCGAGGTGAGTCGTCTGCACATCAAGATCGGCCTGGCGTCGAATAAAATCACGTCGCTGTCAGGAGGCAATCAACAGAAAGTGTTGATTGGTCGTGCGTTTGCGCGGAACCCGAGGGTGATTGTTTTGAACGATCCCGCCCGAGGCGTCGATTTAGGTACGAAACGTGACCTCTATGCAGAGTTACGACGCTTTGCCGATGCAGGAGGCGCGGTTATTTACATGTCTTCTGAAATGGAGGAGTTCCTGGGGTTCGTAGACCGGGTTGAAGTGTTTGTAAAAAACACGGTCTTCCGATCCCTAAGTGGCAACTCTATTAATGAGGATGAAATGTTGGCAGCGATGTTTGGACAGGAATCCTGCGGGCATCAGCTATCTGGCCGTCGGGAGGGCGTAAGCGCATGAGTCACTCACAACGATTGCTGGTGCAGTATCGCTACCTTGCGGTGCCTTGCGCACTGTTTTTTGCCTTGGCGGTGTTGGCGTTGTTTCGAACGCCCAACTTATTTTCGTTCATTGGTCTGGCGGGGGGGGTACTGGTGGCGACCCCTCTGATCCTTTGCACACTGGCGCTTACTCCAACAGTGATGGCAGGACGGGGAACCGTAGACCTGTCAGTGGGCCCGTTAATGGGATTCATCAACGTGACGTTGATAGCCTGGCTTACCAAGAATGGAGTCACTCATCCAATTGCAATTTTTGGCTGGGCCATGATGGTTGGGGTCTTATGGCAAATAGGACAAGCCTTAATCATTATCCATGTCCGCGTCGCACCAATCATCGTTACGTTGTCCAGCTACCTCATATTGACAGGCGTCAATCTACTGATCATGCAACGGGCTGGCGGTTTGGCGCCTGATTGGATGATGAGTTGGGGGGGCGGTATCAGTCTTCTGTCCCCGGTGAGTTTTGTGCTGTTAGGGGCTATTGCTCTGTGGTTCCTTTTCTGGAGATCGGCCTTTCACTCCCATCTGCGTTTGACTGGGGCCGATGAAAGAATGGCCTATACCGCGGGAGTCAAGATTGAGACCGTACGTATTGGTGCTCACATCTTGAGTGGCGTTTTTGTAGGGTTGGCGGCAGTGAGTTACACCGCGTTAATTTCTTCTGGAGATCCGACCCAGGGCAGCACCTACTCGCTTCAGGCAGTGACGGCTTTGGTTCTTGGGGGCGCAAGTTTGGCGGGAGGACGTGGTGGGGCGATAGGGTCGATCCTTGGCGCTTTGAATATGTTCCTGATTGCCAACCTACTGGCGACATTTAACTTTGGGACTATTTCGGGGTCAGCGACCAAGCTCGCATTCGGGCTGATCCTGATTATTTCCCTCTTGGTAAATGTAGTTGCGGTCAGCCGGGTGCCAGCCCGATAGGAGTCTCATATGACTGTGTTCCGACTTTTTCCGCAGTTGAAGCAAGCCCCCGCGAGCCGATTGCACGATAGCCTGCGCGAAAATCGAGCCATCGCCATCGGTACTGCGCTGTTGATTATGCTTGTAGGGTGCGGTGCATTGACGGTAAGTGGATTTCTTTCATTGCAAAATGCTAGATCGATTCTGTTGCTCGCTGCGTTCTTGGGCTTGGCGTCGATCGGGCAGACAATGGTTTCGCTGTTGGGTGGATTGGATCTTTCTATTCCATTTGTGATCGGCGCCGCCAATATTCTTTTGCCTAGACTGCTTAATAACGGATTGCCGCCTGCCGCAGCAATCATCATCATTCTGGCGCTAGGGATGGTGGTTGGTTGCATCAATGGCTTGCTTAGCTATCGATTGCAAGGCCAGGCACTGATCATGTCATTGGGTCTGGGCTTCGCGGTAGTTGGAGCTACTGAGATCTATACAGCGCTTGGCTCTGCATTCGGAGGGAATAGTTTCGCGCCGGTTCCGGCATGGCTCACGAACTTCTCGGCTTTTAATGGAAAGTTTTTTGGCCTGCCAATTCCACCCGTTGTGATTGTTTGGTTAGTTATTAGCCTTACCATAATCTGGGTTATGAAAAACACCTGGTTTGGCCGGAGCATCTACGCCCTCGGTGGAAGTCGGACTGCAGCATCGCGTCTGCAGATATCGGAAATACGCACCTGGACCGCGGTGCACGGTATCGCCGGTGTGATGTCAGCACTTACGGGCGTGCTGCTGCTGGGGTTTTCCGGGGGCGGTTATGTCGGTGTAGGGGATCCTTACCTATTCAGCACCGTTGCCGCAGTGGTCATCGGCGGCACGTCACTTCTGGGAGGGGCGGGCGGATACGGCGCGACGGTTTTGGGTGTGCTGGTACTGACCGTGCTCAGTTCATTGCTGGTTGGCATGGGGATGACTTATGCAGGCCAGCAGGCGGTGATTGGATTGCTAATTGTACCCATGGTTGCGGTATATGCACGTCTTCCTCATATCCGTAATCAAATCTGATAAGGAGCCGTGAGGGGCGGTGTCAAGATCAGTTGGCGCCTTGCCCCTCTCGCTTCACCCACCCGCAAATGGTGGGCCTGCTCGGTATACGATCAGCCCCCCGGCTCAGTGTCTCGCCATTTCGCCACGACAGGCCCAGTCGGGTCGCAAATCACAGAACTGACTCATCGATAAAATTGATAATCAGAGAAAAAAATATCAGCTTTTTAATAGATTTTTCATTGCGTAAAATGAGTAATTACGTAACTTTGCTATATGCCGCGTCGATATTCCGGTTTATGCCTTAAGTACGGTTATAGTGATTTTTCAGTCAGCGCTGAAGTCTGTACATCGTTTCAGAACTGTAGTGGGTCATCAGTAGGAGCGATTATGTCCAGAGTTTCCCATCACGAGCTGCGGTGCGAATTTCGTAAGTTGCTTGCATCATGTGCCTGTTATCACACTGCATCTGTGTTCGACCCTATGTCCGCAAGAATTGCTGCTGACCTGGGATTTGAAGTCGGCATTCTCGGCGGATCAGTCGCTTCACTGCAGGTATTGGCTGCGCCCGACTTCGCCCTTATTACGCTGAGTGAATTTGCAGAGCAGGCGACGCGGATTGGACGAGTCGCACAACTACCGATCATTGCCGATGCCGATCATGGTTATGGCAATGCACTGAATGTCATGCGTACAGTCGCTGAGCTGGAGCGTTCTGGAGTCGCCGCACTGACTATCGAAGATACGCTCTTGCCGGCACAGTTTGGCCGTAAATCAACGGATCTCATATCCATTGAGGAGGGCAGCGGAAAAATCAAAGCGGCCGTTGAATCTCGAGTTGATTCGCAGCTCGCTATCATTGCCCGTACCAATGCAAGCTCGTTATCCGTCGCACAAGTGACGAGCCGTATTCAGGCCTACACAGATGCCGGTGCAGATGCGATTTGCCTCGTAGGTGTGAAGGATTTTGAGCATTTGGAGCAGATTGCCGAAGGTATGACGCTCCCTCTGATGCTGGTGACTTATGGAAATCCTGAACTTTGCGACAGCGAACGTCTAGGTTCACTGGGTGTACGGATTGTCGTTGCTGGCCATGCCGCCTATTTTGCTTCGATCAAAGCGACATATGACTGTTTGCGCGAACAGCGTAATGTCACTCGCAGCACATCTGACCTGAGCGCTACAGAATTGACCCACACTTATACGCGACCTGAGCGTTTCCAGGTGTGGGCCAAAGAGTTCATGAACGTTGATGAGTAGTGAATTACTTTTGACTGTCACGCCTGCCAGTATAAAAACCGCAAGTTAGCCGTGACGGTGTTCACTGATTTTTCTGAACCTGTTCGGTAATCAATTGAACAAGCACCTTCACCGGTTCCGTCAGGCTTCTGCGTGCGCGGTGTACGAGGCCTATATCTCGGTGGAAGGTACGTTGTTTCAAGTCTACAGCGCGTACCTCTGCTGGCCATCCTTGATGTGTCGCTGTTTCTGGGACCAGTGCTACGCCGACCCCATTGGCGACCAGTTTGATGATCGCATCCAGCTCATCGAGCTCGCATACCTCACGTAAAGACACATGCGTTTGTCGCAAGAATCGGTCGACCTGCCGACCACCAAAAGAAGATCGGTCATAGCGAATGAAAGGCTGGCTTGAAACCAGTTCGGACCAGTCATCTCCCGGCATGTCGACCGGGACAATCAGGCGGTAGGGTTCGCGCGCCAGTGTGGTCCAGCGCAAATCGCTTTGAAGTGAGAACGGAGGGCGGATGATTGCAGCCATATCGATCTCGCCAGCATCGACCTGGTTGACCAATTCCATGGACAGGCCAGGAATGACGCGAGTTCGGCATTCGGGACATTGCTGATGAAAGTGAGCGAGGGCGTCGGGCAAAAAAGAGCGCTGCACGGAGGCAATGGCTCCGACAGTTACCAAAACGCTGGCGGGGAGACCTACCGTCGTAGTGCCGAGATTACTGAACTGACGGACCAGTTCCTGCCCCTGCAGCAAAACCTGATGCCCCATTCGGTTCAGATGAGCCGAGCGTCCTTTGCGATCAAACAGCTCGATCCCTAGCTCGGCCTCAAGGCGCTGCATTTGTGCGCTGACCGCCGCTTGTGTAAGCCCTATTTTGCTACCGGCAGCAGCAAAAGTGCCTTCTCTCGCCACGGCGATGAATGTTTTCAGTTCTTTGATCATTGGCAAATATTAATTGTGTTTTTGGTTAAAATACATTTATTTTTTTTGCGCTTTGGTGGTGCGTCAGGACAATGGGGGCCAAGTTCCCATTGCAACGCCTGGAGGGTTGCGATGCGTTTCGGAAGGTAACTCTCCAAATTGGGTTTTGTAATATTGAGAGAACATTCCGAAGTGCCAAAATCCCCATCGCATGGCCGCTTCGGATACCGAGGGCGCGCCATTGATGATGTCTTTTCTGGCTTCGTGGAGTCGGATCTGGCGAATGTAGGTGCAGGGATTTACCCCGACCACTTGAATGAATGCGCTGTGCAGTCCGCGCCTGCTCATTTGCAAGTGTTCACACAGATCCTCTACCGTCGGGCTGCCTGTCTGATGACTCAAAATAAACAACCGCGCCCTGTCCACCATCGCTCGATGAACTCGATGGTCCCTGGGTAAGTGTGTTGTGGTTATCGACAGGCTCCCTATGGCTTGAAGCGCCGCTACGGCGACATCCTCGGAAAGCTGTAGCCGTGCGGACTCACTGTCCATCGATTCCGGGTGCTGGACTGCTGAACCGAGTGCCGACAGCAGAAGGGATTTATATCGAGATATCCCTTGAGCATCCCCCTTGAGCATGCACGCGCCGTTAATTAGGCGGCTTGTGCCAACCCCGTAGAGGCCTTGAGAAAGCGTTTCGAGAAACGAGGCGTCGATGGTCGCAGCGAGAATGTCCGATTCAGCGGTTGCACGAAAGCGCGCTTCCTCACCCTGGCGCATGATGAATAACGAATCAGCTTGCATCTCTCGATTCTGCCAGGAGCACGTGCCTTGATGCAGGGTGACTCCAATCATCAGAATATCGGTGTCGGCAACCGATCGTTGGTCAATGGCCTGATTGATCCATTCGCGGAATACCTGGACTCGTCCGAGAGAGGCACGTGCGACACCTCCCTCGAAGTTGCCACATGAGAGTTGGGTGTAATCCTGCTCCCAGTCGGGAAGAATTCTCGATTGTAGAAACGGATCATTTGACCTTACGCACGCCACTCTCGCGGGGATCGAAGACGAATAGGTCGTATTTTGACTTTGCTGCATTGTGCAATCTCCGAGGTCTGCTCGTAGTGCAGCAATCTTCGTTCCAACCTGGAGTCATTCAACGCATTTAAAAGATAGACATCGCTCATGGGTGCGTCATTTTAGTGCGCTTTGAAAAAAGAGCGGCACGATGCATCAAAACGCGCCGATATTTGATAGCGAACCCTTCGCCCCAGGCGTAAGAATGAACGCGATGCAATTAGTCTAAGTGGATGACAGGCAAATAACTAAAGTTTCAGGTGGTCAACAGTGCCTGACTCTAATGCCTCATCGCTATAGAGATATATGCAGACTTACTGAAGCGGCGATTTGATAAGTTTAAAGAGCGTCGAACCCTTTTGCTCGCTCCACGAAATCCAACTCGCCGCCAGGGCAGGGAGGTCTGGAATATTCAGTGATCTATTTGTATGGAAAACGATATCCATAGGGGCGAATATGCACACTACAGAACCTGAAATTATTAATAATAAACCGGGGCTGTCCGGATCCTTGGGTGTGACTTCGATAGTGCTGATGGTCGTCGCAACGGCCGCACCTCTGACGGTCATGGTGGCCAATACCCCGTTAATTATTTCGATGGGTAACGGGGCGGCGGCACCGTTTGATGCAATGGTTGCAACGGTGATCATGTTTCTCTTCAGTGTAGGATTTATCTACATGTCGAGGTATATCACCAATGCAGGGGCGTTTTACTCATATATCCAGAAAGGGCTGGGTCGATCCATAGGGTTGGGTTCGGCGACGATGGCAGTGATTTCATATTTTATGATACTGGTCGCGCTGGAGGCTTATATAGGCTATGCACTGTCTCAGCTGTTGCTGACGACCTTGGGTATTAATATTTCATGGTGGCTGCTTGCGTTAGTGATTACGGCAGTTGTGGGTGTTTTGGGTTATCAGAAAATTGAATTGAGCAGCAAGTTTTTGGGCGTGGCGCTGGTGCTCGAGATAGTGATTGTGCTGGTGGTAGATGCGGCGATTATAGGCAGTGGGAATATTGGTTCGGATTCCCTGGAACCTTTTTCATCAGCGACCATTCTTTCAGGTTCTCCGGGCCTGGGGATCATGTTTGCAATTTATTGTTTTACCGGTTTTGAATCGACTGTGGTCTACAGGGAGGAAGCGAGAAACCCCAATGTGACGATCCCCAAGGCAACCTACATTGCGGTGTTCCTGATTGGCGTGTTTTACGCTGTATCCATGTGGTGCCAGGTAAACGGTATTGGGCTATCACAGGTCGTACAGCAGGCAACTGAACACCCTGGTGATATGTATTTGACTATGGTGGAAAGATATACCAACAAAGCTTTTGTTGATGTCATGCAGGTGTTGTTGGTGACCAGCCTGTTTGCCTGTGTGCTGTCTCTGCATAACATAGTAGTGCGTTATCAATACGTGTTGGGACGCTTTGGGGTGCTGCATTCGAAGCTTGGCAGTGTTCATGAGAAACACGGCTCACCGTTTGTCTCCTCTGTATTGCAAACGACAATGTCCTTACTGGCTGTCGCCGTCTGCGCAATCATTGGAATGGATCCAGTCACACAGATTTACGCCTGGGGTGCAACAGCGGGAACACTCGGATATATGGTGATTCTCTCCCTGACTTGCGTTTCTGTGCTGGTGTTTTTTAGAAGGAACACTGAATTTCACCCTGTCTTGAATACTGTCGTAGCACCAATTGGTGGTCTTATCGGATTGGTCGCGTGTTTAATCGTTGCGGTTCAGAATTTGCCCGCTTTAATCGGGGGCGACAATGCAGCTGTTGCGGCATCAATCATGGAAATGATTGTCATGGTTTCCTTTGTGGTCGGGTGTATCGCAGCGTTGCTGATGAAAGTCATGAGTCCTGCACGGTTCGCTTTATTAAAACAAGTAGGCTGAAATTTTTTATGCCTGTCGTTAAAGTCTGAAGAAGGTAAAATAACCATGAGCAAAAATATTAAAGCGGTCGCAACAAGTGAATATAACGCGGTCATAGCTGTTGCTGAGAAATATGTCGATGGCTTGCGTATTGGCAGTCCTGAACGCCTGGAAGAGGCGTTTCATGAACAAGCGGTGATGTATGGCTTCACCAATGGCAAGCTTTTGGGCGGTTCGATCAGCAACTTGTACGAATTCGTTCGTGATAACGGTAAGGCGCCTGACATCACCACTCGACTGGACGTTCTCGCCATCACGCCAACCACCGCAATAGTGCGCGTGGACATGGAGCAGGACGCCATTGGCGCTGACTATAACGATTACCTGACGTTGATCCGCATTGACGGCGCCTGGAAGGTGATAGCCAAGGTGTATCACCAGTTTCAGGACTGATTGACAGCCTGCTTGCACGCTGCCCGCTTTTCGAAGTGGCGGGCAGCCTTCGCCGCGCTAACATGCACCCATGTGAAAGTTCGAACAAACGACTGCGTCCCTAGGCACCAGACGATTGATCGATTTTTTGATAGCATGCGGCGCATTATGAAGAAACCCCTCCACGACATGCGTCAGCACATCATTGATGTCGCCAGAGCGCTTATGACCCATAAGGGCTACACGGCTGTCGGGCTGACCGAAATCCTCGCTACGGCTGGCGTGCCCAAAGGCTCTTTCTATCACTACTTCCGCTCCAAGGACGAGTTTGGCCAGGCCCTGCTTGATGAGTACTTTCAGGAGTACATCGGGCGGGTCGATTTGCTGTTGGCCGGGGAGGGTACAGGGGCTGAGCGACTGCTGAGCTATCTGCGATATTGGGCTGAGACACAGGCATTTGATCACACTGACCAGAAATGCCTGGTGGTCAAATTAGGTGCTGAGGTTTGTGATCTGTCCGAGAACATGCGCACTGTTCTCGAAAAAGGTACCGCGCTGATCATTCAGCGGATTACACGTTGTGTTGAGCAGGGGAAGGCGGACGGGTCCATCACGGCAACTGCTGACGCACCCACGCTGGCAGAAGGGCTTTACCAGATGTGGTTAGGGGCCTCGTTGCTCGTCAAGGTCGGCAGAACCCATCAACCTTTTGAAGGCGCGCTTGAGATGAGTCGACGTCTTCTGTCTTAGTCCAGAGTTAAACGCCCCGGCAACCGCATGGTTGTCCGGGGCATTTTGCTTATGCAGTCTCGTTCAGATAGCGCTGAAGGCTTTCGTGGCCACCGACAATGAGCGACTGAATAACAGCAGTCTGCTCGCCCTGTGGATCGGGATCGCGGGTATCAAAACTTGCCGACCACAGGACGACAGTCTTGTTTTGTCCTGTCAGTGGCAGCAGCTTCACAATGGCCACATAGTTGTCCACCCGCAGCGGCGCCTCTAAGAAGCGGTAGGAGAAGAGCAGGTTGGTTTCGTCAACGGCCAGCAGCTTCTCGCGCAGAACCGCTCCGTCTTGCAAGGTTAGTCGGCGAATACAGCCAACCAGTCCGTCAGGTTGGCCATCCTCGATAATGCTTTCAGGAATCGCAGGGTGCCACTTGCTGATCTGGCCGAATTGCTTCAGCACATCCCAGACACGACTGGCTTCGCCGTCAATGAGGGCGCAATACTCAACTTTTGCCATGGTTTAAAACCTCAGTCTGTCGTTATGTTGCAAATGTGAATTCGTTATTGCTTGCCGATCTGGACCAGACGGTCGGACGGCACCACATGAACGCCAGAGGCAGGATCAATGGCCGCCTCCAGCAATGCATGAGCGATGGCAGAAGGCGGATTGAGCCGCCAACGCGCAGGTAAGAGTGCAGCTGCCGCCTTGAGGAAGAGCACCAGCGCGCGTTCTCCATGACGAACTTCCTCACGCTTTCCACCAATGACCCCTGGCCGCACATACGTCAGCGATTCAAAGCCCAAGTCCGCCAGATCCTTTTCCAGATGGCCTTTGACCTGGTTGTAAAAGAAAGGGGAGTGGGTATTTGCGCCGATGGCCGAATTGAGCACATAAGTGGGCGTGCCATGCGCTCGTGCCAGCTGGGCAACGGCCAGCGGATAATCATGGTCGACTTGCTTGAATGCCGCTTTGGACCCGGCCGTTTTGAGGGTCGTGCCCAGCGTGCAGATCACCGCATCGACATGCCACCAAGGAGCATGATGATCCAGGCGGTCGAAATCTATGTTAGGAGCGATGAGCTTCGGGTCTTGAGGTAACGCACGACGTGTCGGAGCGTATACGGCGCTGACGCGTGGATCCGACAGTGCCAATTCCAGAACATGGCGTCCGACGAATCCGCTCGCACCGATCAGCAGCAATTTCACTGTTGGCTCCAATCGCGAGTGAGTCGCTGAATCGCCTCACCGACCGGTGTATCGCCCTGGGTCAGTTCGATGATGATCCGGTTCACGGCGGGCGTTTCGATAATCTGTAGCAAGGCCGCCGCTACGTCGTCGCGAGACACATCACCGTAGGGAATGGCCAGGCCTGCACGGACTCTGCAAGTGCCGGGTGAATCCCGCAGCGTGCCAGGACGCACGATGACCCAGTCAAGATCAGTCTCGGCCAGATGGATATCCGCAAGCTTCTTGACCTTCATGTAGTTTTCGAAGGTATCGGAGACAGTTTCGCCACATGAGGCTTCTGGAAAGGCAGATACCAGAATGAAGCGCTTGATGTCCGCAAGTGCCGCCGCCGCCACAGCCATTTCAAGTCCGCGGCCATCAATGGCGTTGGTCATTTGCGATCCGCCCTTGCCGCCAGCACCGGCCGCGAATACCACGATGTCGCTGCCGGTCATGAGTCCAGCCAGACCCTTCGCATCGAGTTCAAGCAAACTGCCGGCTATCGGTGTGGCGCCCAGTGCTTTGAGCTCCTCAGCTTGTTCCGAATGACGGTAAAGCGAGCGAGGCTCGTGACCGCGTGCCACTAGTTGCTGAGCGAGGCGTCGGGCGACTTTGCCCGCACCACCGACGATAAAAACTGTGTTCATGGTTCCTCCTGATCGAGCGACGCTGTACAGACCGGCCCGCTACAGCGGGCCGATACAGACTGATCAGCCTTCGAACTGGTGGTAGACCTTGGCGATGACCTTCCAGCTACCGTCGATTTTGATCAGCGTCAGGTAGTCGTTGTAGTCGGCGCCGATGGCGTCCTGCTCCATGTCCACGCGCACCACCGCAGTCGTAGGCGTGATGGCCAGGACGTCGAGGCGAGTGGTGATGTCCGGTGCCTTGCCGTTGCTACGGACGAAGTCGAACAGGTTGGTGATAGAGCCGCCCAAAAGCTTGCCGTTGGTGAAGCCGTACATGACCGCATCCTTGTGAAAGGCTTCAGCCAAACCGTCTGCACTGCCTACTTTGAGGCTGTCGGCATACTGCTGGGCAACGGCGATAACGGCGTTATATTCCTGGGTAGGTACTGCTTTGATGTTCTTGCTCATCGTCAATATCCTTCTTGGACTGGGCGCCAGCGGCGCCCGGTTGGCTTGCGCTCAGGGTTAAGGGGCAACGTGGGTGTGGTAGATCTTGCTGACCACGGTCCACTTGCCTTCAACTTTCAGCAGGTTGAAAAAATCGGTGAAGCAGAAGCCGGAGATATCGTTGGTGTCGATGCGAGCACTGGCGGCAGTGCCGACGATATCAATATTGACAATCACGCCCTGGGCTTCAGGCGACGGACGAAACGCGCTGTCGATGATGTCGAACAAACCCTGGATGGGGCCGCCCGCCAATTTGTTATCGGCATCGACTCCAAAGATGGTCGCCTGCTCGCTGAAGGCCGGTTTCATGATGCTGCTTTTGGCCTGTTTACCACCTTCGTTGTACTGGTTCAGTACCTCAACGATGGCGTTGTATTCCTGCACGTAGGTAGGCTTGGTCATGGTGTTTCTCCTGATTTGAGGGGGGAGTGACAAGGCTCGGTCCTCGCCGAAACCTGAATCGACGGCGTTAACGGTTTCAACCGTTCATTCATGCTTCAACTCTTTCTCGATGGATTGGTTGGCGGCCTTGCGTGCGCAATGAGCGATGCTTAGCAGTGCCAGTACCGCTGCCGCCGAACCCACGCCAGTCAGCACGTGGGTTGCACTGCCGGCAGTGGCTTCGCCACTGAGGATGTCGCTGACACTGGAAACCAGTGACCCCAGATAAACGTACAAAAAAGTGCCTGGCAGCAGCCCGAGCCAGGACGCCAGTAGAAAGTTCCGAGCACTGATACGGCTTGCGCCGAGGGCGTAACTCAGAGGGGCGAAGGGCACGATGGAAGCCAGGCGCAGAAGCAACACAATTCGAAAGCCATCTCGGGCGAGCGCTCTGTCAATCGCGGCTTGCCGAGGGCGAGTTGCCAGTCGTCTCAGTACAAATGGGCGCAAAAAAGTGCGCCCCATGACGAATGCAATCGTGGCCGACGCCATACCGACAGGCGACACAAGCAGAGTCCCCCCTACCGGTCCGTATAAAAATCCGGCAATGGCCGTAAGGGGCGAGGCGGGCACGAAGGCCACTGTTGCCAGCAGGAAGATCAACGCATACAGGGCGCTACCTGTTTCGCCCATTGAGCGCAAAGCCTCAACCCATTGGGTGGCTGACTGCATGATCACTTCGATCACACCATCGACTCCGCGCACACCCATAGGTCTACGGTGAATGACATGGCACATTGCAGCATTGGGTGCTCCGAACGGCATTGATAAAAAATCTATTTGTAGTGAGCGCTATATATTAGGCTTTATTCTATAGTGAGCACTACAGATAGTGTCAAGACGTTTGATCGCTTCGCTGCATTGTTCTTTTACAAAACGCCTCGATGGACGGGAGAGTGGGGTGGTACGTAGGGGGCAATAAGCAAATAAATATGATGTATTACACAGAAATATATTGTTTTTATTGCTGTTTTAAGCCCGTTAGGATCCCTTCAGCAATCAACAACAACTGAAAGGTGGCTTCATGCAATTGCTGGGACATCTGCTGCACGCGGTCAAACCATCGCCAACGCTGGCGATAACACGTCAGGCGGCTGAATTGCGCCGCCGAGGTGTTGATGTGATTAGTCTGTCGGCCGGAGAGCCCGACTTTCCGACGCCCGACCACATCAATGCAGCGGCAAAGGCTGCGATTGATGCAGGACAAACCCGTTACACCGATGTCGATGGCACCCCCGAGCTCAAGGCTGCGATCGTGCGCAAGTTTCAGCGCGAAAACGGCGTGACCTATGACACCAGTGAAATCAGCGTAGGGACCGGTGGTAAGCAAGTCCTGATCAACGCTTTGCTGGCCACTCTCAATCCGGGCGATGAGGTCATCATTCCTGCACCTTACTGGGTGTCTTACCCGGACATGGTCCGTTTGGCAGGGGGAACCCCGGTGGAGGTCAGTTGCCCGGCGGAGCAACATTTCAAAATCACGGCAGCTCAGCTCCAGAAGGCCATTAATCCACGAACCAAGTGGGTGATCCTGAACTCCCCGAGCAATCCGACCGGGGCCGGCTACAGCGCGACTGAACTGAAGGAATTGGGCGCCGTGCTTCTCGGCCATCCGCAGGTCTATGTACTGACGGATGACATGTATGAGCACCTCAGTTACGACGGCTGGGTGTTTTCCACCATGGCTTCGCAGGTGCCGGCATTACGCGATCGTGTTCTGACAGTTAATGGGGTGTCCAAAGCCTACTCGATGACCGGCTGGCGCATCGGTTACGCCGGCGGGCCAAAGGATCTGATAGCGGCCATGGCAACTATCCAATCCCAAACCACCAGCAATCCCTGCGCGATATCCCAAGCCGCCGCGGTTGCCGCTCTGGATGGCCCGATTGACTTTCTGGCCGAGCGCAACGAAGTGTTCCGTCAGCGCAGAGATCTATGCCTGGATGCTTTCAACGATACTCCCGGCTTGATGTGTCGCCGTCCCGAAGGGGCGTTCTATCTGTTTCCTTCTTGTGCCGGCCTTATCGGGCGCAAGACGCCTGCGGGTGTCGAGCTCACAAATGATGTAGAGGTCAGTCGCTATTTGCTGGAGGCGGCCAGGGTGGCGGTCGTGCCGGGAAGTGCATTTGGTTTGGAGGGGTACTTCCGAATTTCCTTTGCTACCTCCACAGCAGTGCTTGAACACGCTTGTTCGCGGATACGCCAGGCTTGTGACCAGCTCGTCTGATCCGCTTTCCGGATGATACCGAGGCGTAGCGCTGAGGCCGAGAGGTTGCCGCTGTCGAAGGAGCAAGCGCTACGAGTATTCCTTGGTTTAGCGAATTGCAGGTAATGGAAGCATGCCGACGGCCGTTGCCGCGATACCTTCCAGGGTTTGCCGTGAAAGTCCATCGTGCGCTTGCAACGACATGCCTTCCAACAGTGTATTCAACGCGGCGGCAAGGATGAGGGTGTCAACATCAGCCGCCAGTTGCCCATCTTCCACGGCGCGGTCGAGGCGCTGCTGCAGATAATCCCGACCTTCCTGGCGAAGTGCCTTGAGGGCGTTGGTGATCTCTTGAGCGCTCTCTGACACATTGACACCCGCCAATACGACCATACAGCCGCATGGTGCCTCGGGCTCAGTGACGATCGCAGCAGCGGAATGGAAAAAATCGGTGATGGCACGGTACAGGTCCGGCTCGCTATCCATGCGTTCCCAGGTAGCATCCCAGTATCTGGCTTCGTAATAATTGACCGCTTCGAGGAAGAGCTTTGATTTATTGCCAAACGCGGCATAGAGGCTTGGCGGGTTGATGCCCATGGCCGTGCATAATTCCGCCACGGAGGCCGGTTCGTATCCGCGTTTCCAGAACACTTCGAGCGCATTAAACAGGGCTTGCTCGCGATCAAAGGCGCGTGGACGTCCTTTTTTAGGGCGCACGGCCAGCGTGGGTATGGGGTCGGTCATTCGTGCGTTGCCTCGATGATGCAGGGCCAATCAGCTGAAGAAACTGCTCAGTTATTGTCTGTAGAATCGAATGATACACAAAAGGCATGGATACGGGCCTTGCTAGCCCCTTCATAGCAGACAGTCGATTGGGTTTATCACTCTGTGCTACCGAATTACCACAGCACGGATGACGGCTTGCATGTGCTTTACCTCAGTCGGCAACATTTGCCGCTGGCGGTATCAGCGTTCATTGCAATGGTCATGGAAAAGCTGAACGAGCAAGCATTCCCAGCGAGGTTTTTACCTGATCATAGTTGACTGGGTATTGGGGCTTGTGACCGCCTCGGACTCAGCTTCGGCAGCACGCTTCTAATCTCACCGTTTCATCACAGCAGGCTCACGCCCCCCGATCGTTATCTGCATGTTGTTCCAGCACGCACTGAATACCGCTCAAAAGCGGTATCAGACGCTTCGCCATATTATCGGCGACTTGAGTGGGAGCCATTGCACCCTCTTTTCGATGGAACAGTTGATCTTGAAACACCAGCCTTAGCTTGGACAGACTATTGCTGACAGCGGGTTGCCCTATGTTCAAAATCTCCGACGTTCGGGTAACGCTTTTTTCTCGGTAAAGAGTGGCAAATATCACCAGACAATTGAGGTTGAATCGTGAGAGATATCCGGCGTTGAACGAAGAGGTTGCTGTCTCGCTGGAGACTTTGTCGACCATCCTGTTTCCTTTGCACATGGCGAGAGTCCAGGCTATCCCGGGGCGGTTTGCATCGGATCAAAGGATCCCGACCCGCCCCGGGCGAATCAAATAGTTGCCATGTCGATGACAAAGCGGTACTTCACATCGCTCTTTTGCATGCGCTGGAACGCCAGTTCGATGTCCTTCATTTCGATCATTTCGACATGTGAAGTGATGCCGTGCTCTGCGCAGAAATCGAGCATCTCCTGAGTTTCAGGAATGCCTCCGATCAGCGACCCGGCCAGTTGACGGCGCTGGAAAATCAGATTGGCTACACCAGGCGACGGGTGAGGGCTGTCAGGTACCCCAACCATGGTCATGGTCGCGTCGCGTTTGAGCAGACTCATGAATGCGTCGAGATCGTGAGGTGCGGCGACGGTGTTGAGGATGAAGTCAAAGCTTTTGGTATGAGTTGCCATTTCTTCAGAATTGCGTGAAACAACGACCTCATCAGCGCCAAGGTCGCGCGCGTCCTGGATTTTGGAGGGGGAGGTTGTAAATGCCACGACATGGGCGCCCATCGCGCGAGCCAGTTTTATACCCATGTGGCCGAGACCACCGATACCGACGATGCCGATTTTCTTGCCGGGCCCTGCCTTCCAATGGCGAAGTGGAGACCAGGTTGTGATGCCTGCGCAAAGAAGTGGCGCTACCGCCGCCAAGTTCGATTCAGGGTGCGTAATCTTCAGCACAAAGTGTTCGTCAACGGTGATGCTATCGGCGTAACCGCCGTAAGTATTTTCGCCACTGCCGTCGAGCCAGCCGTTGTATGTCTGCTGCCAACCATGGGGACCTTCGCAATACTGTTCCAGGCCGTCGTCGCAAGATTGGCAATGGCGGCAACTGCCCACCATGCATCCGACACCCACGATGTCTCCCACATGGTGTTTCGAAACCGAAGTGCCGATGGCAGACACTCGACCGATGATCTCGTGACCCGGGACTAGCGGGTAGCGCATTCCAGGCCACTCACCGCGCGCGGCGTGCAGATCGGAATGGCAAACGCCGCAGTAGAGGATCTTGATTGCCACATCCCTTTCGCCGATTTGCCGTCGAGGGATGTTGGTTGGGGCCAAGGGAGTAGTGGGCGATTGCGCTGCATAAGCTTTGTGTTGCATAGCGAATTCCTGATGCGTCAAAAACGGTACGGCGCCGTGTTGGGCGGCACCAAACGTGAATTCATGGGATGCGTTGGTACGCCATCCTTGGGGGCAATCAGCGAGAGAAGGTGACTTCCGCGGTCCAGTTTTCTTTTGGCTGGCTGTGCAATGTCCAGAATGCTTCGGCGACGCCAAGGGCTTCCTCGGACTCCGGTTTGACGAATGCGGCGACAGTCACGGTTGCCACATGGACGCCTTGGGTTTTGGCCGGTTCAAACAGGCCGAGCGCCAGCGATCGGATGCCGGCTTTACCCAGGCTCAGAGAAAGAAAGTCAGGATTTGGAGTGATCCCGAAAAAACCACCGGTCAGCAGCAGGGTCCCGGCGTTGCGACTGTACATCGAGCGCAGGGCCGTCTGAGTGGCGACTAGTGCTCCACCAATGTTCACAGCCAGATCGCTGTTGAAGGTGTCGACCGGTTGTTCAGCGACAGTTGCCTGCCGAATGATCGCGGCGTTGTAGTGCAGCACATCCAATGCGCCAAATTGCGCTTCGGCCTGGGTCACCAGCGCCGCTACATCCTGTGCATTGCTGGCATCAACTTGGCGGGTGTGGGCCTCATAGCCCTGGGATATCAAGCGTTCGGCGAGTGCGAGCGTCCTATCCATATTTCGAGCACTGAGCACCACGCGATAGCCTTCACGGGCGAAACGTTCGGCTGTCGCAAATCCGATTCCGGGGCCAGTACCGATGCTTAGAAATGTTTTCATGTGAGTCCTTGATAACGGGGTGGAGCCTGTAAGCAAGGCTAACAGGTGCATAAATAGAGATAATTTATGGAATTCGCATTTATATAATGCAAAAAATGCAGGAGTCGTTGGCATACCTGTTCACACGAGCTAAGGCGTCCCGGCATATCGGCTCCGTTGGTCGGGCGTGGATGTGATCGTTGAAATAGTTACTAGACGACTGGTCTAATTTTTATTAGGGTGGCGGCATTATGAAAAAACGTCATTCCGAAACACGCCAACACATCCTGGATATCGCCAGGACGTTGATGACCCATAAGGGTTATACCGGTGTCGGCCTGGCAGAAGTGGTGGCTACGGCACAAGTGCCGAAAGGCTCGTTCTACCACTACTTCAAATCCAAGGATGAATTCGGCCAAGCGCTGCTTGAACAGTATTTCGCTGACTACCTCGCCGTGGTCGACTCGCTGCTGGCAGGCGCTACCCCGGCAGCTGATCGACTGCTTGGTTATTTCCATTACTGGGCGCAAACCCAATGTTCAGATTTACCGACTGACAAATGCCTGGTGGTCAAATTGGGTGCTGAGGTGTGTGACCTTTCCGAAGGTATGCGCCTGGTGCTCGACAAAGGTACACAAGCGGTTCACGTGCGGCTGGAGCGCTGTATCGAGCAGGGTCACGCTGATGGCTCGATCACATCCGCCATTCCTAACTCGACGCTTGCGCAGTCGCTCTATCAGATTTGGCTCGGTGCCTCTTTGATGATGAAGATTGGCAAACGCAGCAGTGCTTTTGAAAACTCTCTAGCCATGGCAAAGCGACTCTTGTCGTAGTCATTTTATTTACCACTTTTCTAGACGACTGGTCTATTCATTTGGGGTTCACCATGACAGATAACAGTAACCGTACTGACTTGTTCACTCCCGTCACCATGGGGGCGATGGAACTTGCCAACCGCATCGTAATGGCGCCCGTCACACGCAGCCGCTATGCCGAAGATGGCATTCCCAATGAATTGCACGCCGAGTACTACGCCCAGCGGGCCAGTGCGGGTTTGATCGTAGCTGAAGCAACCAATATTTCCGCTCAGGGACGCGGCTACGCTGCGACACCAGGCATCTGGAGCGATGAGCAGGTCGCTGGTTGGAAAAAAGTGACCGACGCAGTGCACGCCGCTGGCGGCAAGATCGTCAGCCAGCTTTGGCATGTGGGCCGGTTTTCCAGCGTGGAGTTGCAGCCAGATGGCGCCGCGCCGGTCGCTCCCTCCGCCATCAAGGCCGAAGGCGATACCTATACCGTGAATGGTTTTGTTCCTGTGTCGATGCCTCGGGCTCTCGAAACCGATGAAATCCCGGGAATCATCGAGCAGTACAAGCGTGCCGCCGAAAATGCCAAACGCGCTGGTTTTGATGGCGTAGAGGTTCACTCGGCCAACAGTTATTTGCTGGATCAATTCCTGCGTGATTCGACTAATCACCGCACCGATCAATATGGCGGGTCGATTGAGAACCGCGCGCGCCTCACCCTGGAAGTGACTGAAGAGATCGTCAAAATCTGGGGCAATGAACGCGTGGGCATTCGCTTGTCGCCCGTCACGCCCGATGCCGGCAACACGCCGCCAGACAGCAACGTGATGGCGATGTATGGCTACCTCATTCAGCAATTGAACAAATTCGATCTCGCATACCTGCACTTCGTCGAGGGTGCTACCGCGACTTCGCGTGAGGTGCCGGCGGGCGTGGATATGGACGCTCTGAGCGCACAGTTCACGGGGCCATTCATTGGCAACAACAACTACGACCTGGAAATGGCGATCGAGCGTCGAGCGCAGGGCACGATCGACGCGGTTGCCTTCGGCCGTCTGTTCATTTCCAACCCTGACCTGGTCGAACGCCTGCGTCGTGGCGCCGAGCTCACCATTGCACCGCGTGAGTCGTTCTACGGCGGTGGAGCCAAGGGCTACACCGACTGGCCTGTCGGCAACTACTGATTAATAACCAACACCCGCGATACCCCAACCCACTGCCCGACACGTGCGGGCAGTCACTATCGAGAGGAACTCCCATGAACTATTTGCAAAACAAGACAGCGATCATCACTGGCGCATCTTCAGGTCTGGGTGCTGCATCGGCTCGCGCCCTGTCCGCGAAAGGCGTTCGAGTTGTCGCAGCTGCGTTGGATCAAGAAGGTCTGGATGCCATTGTGAGCGAGCTGAAAGCGAACGGGGGTGAGGCGGTGGGTCGTGTCAGCGACGTCACCAATCTGGAAGATATGAAGGCGTTAGCTCAGTTCGCTCAAGACGCCTTCGGTTCGGTAGACATCCTGATCAACAATGCCGGCCTGATGCTGTTTTCCACTTGGGTGGACCTGGCCGTCGATGATTGGGAAAAGATGATCAACGTGAACATCAAGGGCTACCTGAATGGCGTCGCGGCTGTGCTGCCGTTCATGCTGAAACAGAAGTCTGGTCAGATCCTGAACATGGATTCCGTAGCGGGCCATCAAGTGGGTCCTTCGGCTGGCGTATACAGCGCGACCAAATTCTTCGTTCAGGCCATGACTGAGTCGATGCGCAAGGAACTGGGTGTCCACCACGGAATTCGGGTTAACACCGTTAGCCCGGGTGTGACCAATACCGGTTGGGCAGACAAAGTTACCGATCCAGCAGGGCGCAAGGCTGCCCAAGAGCTGAACAAGATTGCTATCGCGCCTGACGATATTGGTAAAGCGGTGGTTTATGCCCTGGACCAGCCTGCAAACGTCACCGTCAACGAGGTGATCATTTCGCCTACCCGCCAGGATTGGTAAGCAGAACCTAGCAACACCTACAAAGCCCGGACACTGTAGCGATGCACGGTGTCCGGGCGCTACAGGATCTTTCCTGTCCAAGAGTCTGAGCTCCGACCTACGAGTACAAGGACTACGGCTCACTGGTTTCGCTATCTCGCTTCTTGGCGGTGGGTAACCTGATGGGTAATTTGACCGGCAGCGTAATGCTCGAAGGTTGGTTGGCGCGGGTGTTTTATGCGTCGTTGTACCGCATGCGCCAGGTCGCTCTGTATGGCCTGTTCCCGACCCTGCTGCTGATGTTGGGCAATCGATTGGTCGAGGGACTGAGCCGCGTTTGAAGCTGCACTAAGGCTGTAACGATGTTTAAGCGCAATGCCACTCGGGCGTTGCGCTCATTCACTCTATTAGTGCCGTGATCCGACAGGGGCGGGCGCTTGCTCGGGAATTTACTTCCCGTCGATATTCACCGCTTCGCCGATTGCGTAAAAGTGCCCTCCTGCAATGTAGTGCAGGCTACGAAAATCCGGGTTGGCGGTTTCATAGTGCCAGTGCCCATCCTTGAAGACACGTGTGTCTGCCCAAGCGCCAACGACCTCGCCGATAAACAAATCATAAGTCGTCTGGTTGTGTGGCTCGGGTAACAGCTTGCATGCAAGCCAAGCGGAACAGCCTGCAACGAATGGCACGTCGAAACCATTGATGTCGAACATCTCTGCCCCGCAATGAGCAAGCTTGTCGGGATCATTGCACAGGCTTGAGCTGCCGACGTCGCTCGTCAGTTTGAGCTGTGCCACGGTCGGGACCTGAACAACGAATACGCCACTGCGCTCTACCAGCTCACGGGTTTTGGTCATCTTGTCCAAAACCACGGTCACTTTTGGCGGTGAAAAGTCGAGTGCGCATGCCCACGCGGCGGCCATGACGTTCTTCACGCCCTCATTTTGAGTGGATACCAATATAGTCGGGCCGTGATTGATGAGTCTGTATGCCTTTTCCAGAGGCACGGCGGCAATGTATTCGTCCATTTCAATTCCTGAATAAATGCCCCGATTCCATCGCTGGACCGGGGCAGGGTGAGTTCATGCGGAGGTCGATTCTGCGCAACCTGAAACAAATACGTTTCTCATAACCCTCATCCTGATGGGCTGCGTGTCATAACTTTTTGGGGTTCGGTATGCCCAAAGACGGTATAACGAACCGCCAGTGGAAACGCTCCAGACATGGCCACGAAAGATGTGTTGGTCAGGGCGACTACGGTCAACTTGGTCACGGGGTTGAGGTGCCAAGAGTGTCCACAGACAGCACCCCATTGCAGCGTACCCTGTCCCTGAGGTGAGTCGGATTGACTCGCGTCGGCGAGCACGGCCTAGCCAGAGCCGAATCCCCAAATCGGCCCCTGGGTCTGCGTTTGCACGCCGACTTGGTCGCTCACGATGATGCAGGGGGCTCTACCAACCGTGAAGCGGATGCGCAAGGCCGAACCCTATGTGAAGCGATAGATACCTATAACGCCAATATTTTATAGCGATCACTACATATAGTGTCAAGAACTCTGATTGCGTCGCGGCGGTCAAGCTCTCGACACCGTTGAAACAATCCTTGCCGATCAACTCGCGAGAAAATGCCGCGATCCGCGACCTCGCTGTTAAATTAGATAAAATGAAACGTGACAAATATCGGGTTGCCTGACGAAAGACTGTCGGTAGTGATCGATTTCAGCAGGCAAGAATTGATAACTTATGTTTGTGTAAATTATAAATAATTATTGTTTTTTTTATTGGTTAGTGCCCGCTAAGGTTCCTCCCTCGCGTAAACAAGCTGCTACCACTGCCAGCGCCTCCTCTCTCTACGCAATGCTCTTATAAAAACGACTCGATAAAATTCTGGAGTGTAGATGAACGTCAAACAGAAATTGACTTGGGCGTTTGTTGTCATCGCCTGCCTCCCCATTTGCGTAGTCGCGACGCTCGTTGTCATGAATCTGCGCACTGAAGCGATCGACAGTTTTATCGACGGCAGTAACCGTGAAATCCGTCAGATCGACAATGCCATGCAGTTGTACTTTGAAGGTATCGGCCAAAACGTCGAGTATCTCGCCTCCCAACCGCTACTGAAAGACACTGACGGCAGCCTTAAAAACTATTCCGGCGCGAACGCCGCTGATATCCCGCAAGGCGCGCTGGATAAGCAAGTCTTCGCTTTCTATGCGCACTTGGCCAGTAGCCACCCGGCGTACTCCAATATCATTTTCGGCAACAGTGTCGGAGGCTTCGTTTCCTGGCCGGATAATCCGAAGCGTGCCAGTTACGATCCGCGCGAGCGTCCTTGGTATAAGTCAGCCCAGGGTAATCCAGGCAAGACCGTGCGCACTGACGCGTACTACTTCGCCCCGAAAGACGCCGTCTATGTCAGTGTCGTACGCAGTATTGATACTCGACTGGGCAGCAACAGCGGCGTAATCAGTATTGACGTGTCACTCCAGCAGCTCACTGAAATTATCAAGCAAATCAAACTCGGCGAAAGTGGCTACCTGATGCTCGTCGAGCGCGACGGCAAGGTATTGGTCGACCCTCAACAGCCGGGGCACAACTTCAAAGACCTGACGGAAATCGGCAAAGGCTACGAACAGTTGGCGAGGGCAGGCAAAGGCGTGGTTGAAGTTGAATTGAATGGCGAGCGTTACATGGCCAACGTTTGGCCGTCCGAGCGATTGGGCTGGAGTTTCGTTGGCCTGATCAAGCACAAAGAGGTCATGAGTTCCGCGACCCAACTCGCTTGGTTGATTGCCCTGATTGCCGGGGTGCTGGCGTTCGTTTTTGCCTTGGTCGGGGCCAGCTTTGCAGGCCTGATTGTGCGACCGATTCGCAGCGTAGCCAGCGGTTTGCAAAGCATCGCCCAGGGTGAGGGGGATCTGACGCAGAATCTGCAGGTGCGCGGGAACGACGAAACCGCGCAGTTGGCTAGTTGGTTCAACCAGTTCCTGGCCGCCATCCGCGACCTGATCCACCGTATCGGCCAGGCAGCGAGCAATATCCTCGCGACTTCAAGGGATTCGACCCAGGTCTCCAGCGACATGGCTGATGCCGCCGGGCGTCAACGTGAAGCAGTGGACATGGTCTCGACTGCATTCCATGAAATGGTCGCCACCGCCAATGAAATCGCGCGCTCCTGCAGCCAGGCAGCCGAGTCAGCCGATAGCGGTTGGTTAAAGGCCCGCGAGGGGCAGCAACAGATTGATGCAGCGGTCAGTAGTGTCGATCAACTGAGCCAGGAAATCGGAAAGTCCGCTCAGTCGATGCAGCAACTGGAGCGCGACAGCAATGACATCCAGTCAATCCTCGGGACGATTCGTTCGATCGCCGAACAGACCAACCTGCTGGCGCTAAATGCCGCCATTGAGGCTGCCCGTGCGGGCGAGCAGGGACGTGGGTTTGCCGTGGTCGCCGATGAAGTCCGCGCGTTGGCCAAACGCACCGCCGACTCTACTGCAGAGATCGACGGTCTGCTAGGCAATCTGGCCAAACGCACCGGTGCTGTCACCCATCAAATGCGCGCCAGCCTGGATGTTTCGCAGCAGTCGGTTAACCGTATCGGCGTGGCGCGGACCAGCTTCGGACAGATCCGGGATTCTGTAGACGTGATTAGGGACATGAACACTCAAATCGCCACTGCTGCCGAAGAGCAACATCAGGTAGCCGAAGGCATCAACCTGCACATCAGTCAGATTCATGGGGATGCACAGCGGGTGGCGGAACTGGCGGAATCTGCGCGACTTAACTCTGATGGTTTGGCCGGACTCTCCAGTGAGTTGGACAGCTTGGTGCGACGTTTTCGGACGTGATAAACCTCACCAAAGTCCGTTTACAGATTTCGACGCTGTAGGCTGTAGGCGATTTACCGTGCAGAAAAAACGCCGGACGCCATTAGACTCCCGGACGGCTGGACCGTGCACTGCGTGTGCTAGGAGAAGAACATGACAATAACTTTAAGTTTTTTGACGCGCCGAGGGCATTGTATTTACCACCGATCGATCCATGGAGCAGGGCTCTTGGCTCGACTTGGGCATGTTTCTACAAAATGTGATGCTGATGGCTCGAACGTCGCTCTAGATACCTGCTCGCAAGCCGCATTCAACAAATACCATCGACTGATCTTCGAGCATCTAAATCTTCTGAGCGACCCAAAGATGGTGTGCGCCATGAGCTTGGGATATGCAGATAACACCAGGGTCGAGAATACACTTGCAAGCGAGCAGGTGCCGGTGGAAGGCTTCGTCCGGTTTCACTCCTGAAGTTAGTCAAACTCTTGGAGAGGCGTATAAATCCGCCAAGTCATCTACCCAGCCCCGCAAAGCCAGGACATGGTGTGCATATCAATTTAAGTGTGCTCCCGTTCTAGCCTTTCAAGCGGTTGTTTCATGCAGCCACAACGCCGTTCGTGCTCCTACTCCTTCACGGCCCAGGTCATTCATGAGTGTGCCCATCCCAACGCTTCGATTGCCAGCGTCGCGTTGCGCCACAGACTCAGGCCAGAGATTCAAACTGATCGTCATCGACCGCAGAGCGCCTGAACTCTAAGATCATACTCTCATGCGCCGCTCCCCATTCCCGCATCGCACTGACCAAAGGCGCGAGGGTGTTGCCTAATACTGTGAGCGAATACTCCACCTTTGGCGGAACCTCACGATAAATTTCGCGATGAATAACCCTATCAGTCTCCAGCTCTCTCAGCTGGAGTGTCAGCATCCTCTGAGTGATATCTGGTATTAGGCGTCGCAGCTCGTTGAAGCGCTTCGTTCCGGACATCAGGTGGAACAATATAAGCGATTTCCATTTTCCACCGATGACATCGACGGTGAACGCGACGGGACAAGCGAACGCCTCAATTTCACCCTGAGGAATACATTTTTTCACTTTTATCTCCGTGGTATACAAAGTGTGCCTACAGCACAAAATTGTGCGTACTTACGCATACATGCTGTGTACGTTAGCATCATTCCATATCGATCACTATGGAATGTTCTAGATGAGTTTGCTGCTATCCCCCTACGAAATTAGAGGCCTCAAACTGAAAAACCGGGTTGTCATGTCGCCCATGTGCATGCACATGGCTACCGATGACGGCTTTATCACTGATTGGCACCGAGTTCATTATGGTGCTCGCGCTTTAGGTCAGGCGGGGCTGATTTTTCCCGAAACGATGGCTGTCCACGCTGATGGTCGCATTGGGCCCGGTGACCTCGGCATCTGGAGCGATGAACACGTTCGCGGCCTGAAGGCTTTCACCGAACTGCTCCACAGCTTTGGTACAAAAGCGGGCGCTCAGATCGGCCACGCGGGGCGCAACGCGGATCTGCCCAATCTCATTCACATCGCGCCCTCGGCGATCCCTTTCACGGATTCTAGTCCTGTTCCCCGCGAACTCGCGGCTAATGAAATTCCGGGTTTGGTGAAGCTATATGGGGATGCCGCACGGCGCGCGAGCGACGCTGGATTCGATGTGCTTGAGATCCATGCCGCTCACGGTTACTTGCTGAGTGAGTTTCTTTCACCACTGGCCAATACGCGCGACGACGAGTATGGCGGTGATGCCAAACGTCGCTATCGCTTCCTGCGCGAAGTCTTGGAGGAAGTCAAAAAGCATTGGGGAAATCGTCCTCTGTTCGTTCGGATATCTAGCTCTGATTACGCCGAAGGTGGAAACACGCCTGAATCGTTCCTTGAATATGGGCGCTGGATGAAAGAGCAGGGTGTCGACCTGATCGACTGCAGTTCCGGTGGAATCAAAATGGTAAAGGTGCAGACCTATCCAGGTTACCAAGTACCTGCGGCTGAACTGCTGCGTAAGGAACTGCACATTGCCACGGGGGCGGTGGGTGTGATCCAGAGTGGGCGCCAGGCCGAAGAAATTTTGCAAAACGGCCGGGCTGATCTGGTGTTTATAGGGCGGCAAATGCTTCGCGATCCATTCTGGGTGCGCAGCGCAGCAGATGATCTGAAGGAAGTCATAGAGATTCCTGAGGCCTACACACGTTATGGATCTGTCTGGCTTGATACCAAAGCCTGAAGCTTTTCTGCATAAATCATTGATCAGTGATCAATAGCAATCCAATGAAGCAGGGGTAAACACATGAGTAAACCGACTTACGTACAAGAATGCCAAGCCATCACCGAGGTGCTGAACAAGTACATTGAGGGCTGCAAGCAGGCCAAAAGCAGCATCATGAAGCCAGCTTTCAGTGAGCAAGCAACGATGTTTAGCGTCGATGGCGACGGTAAGCTGGCCGGCGGCGCGATTCCAATCCTGTTCGATGGGATCGACAAGGGTTTCCGCCCATCTCCTGACGCACCGGCAGCTATAGTCCGCGTAGAGGTCGTCGGTACGGCGGCTAGCGCTCGCATCGACGCCAACGACATGTCGGGCATCTCCTTCACCGACTTTTTCCATCTGTTGAAAGTCGATGGCAAGTGGAAGGTAGTCAGCAAGATTTTCCACACCCACGTCGCGCCTTGAACCTCTGTCCTCCTTGGGTACGCGGGAGATGAGGCTTCCCAGCATGTCTGCTTTGTTTAGACGAGCGGCGCTGGAACTGTGCGTCCGGCACACGACCTGGAAGTCGTTGTCTTCCACTGCCTGAGTGAAGACGCAACACAAATATGAAGTGGCTCGCTATTTAAAACGATCCACACACTCAGGTAATACAGAGGAAAGATCATGAAAACCCTCACCTCCGCTCTGGCCCTTACCGCTGCGACCCTGTCTCTTGGTAGTGCTTTTGCAGCTAGCCTGCCCGGTGTTGAACACAACACCGCAAAATTCTTGCAATCCCTTGAAGGCGGCAAGACGCTCGACTCCATGACGCCGGCCGATGCCCGCGCCGCGCTGGCGGCTGCCCAGGCTGCCCCCCAAGTGGCCTTGCCGGCAGCTGATGTCAGCGAGATGACGATCCGCGTTAACGGTAGCGACCTGAAGCTGACCATCGTGCGACCTGTCGGCAGCAAACAGAAAACCCTACCCGCGTTCATGTACTTCCACGGCGGCGGCTGGGTGTTGGGCGACTTCCCGACCCACGAACGGCTGGTGCGTGACCTGGTGGTAGGCTCGGGTGCGGTGGCGGTCTTCGTCAACTACACCCTCTCGCCTGAGGCGGGATACGGCGTCGCCATCGAACAAGCCTATGCCGCGACAAAGTGGGTGGCCGAACATGGCAAGGAGATCAACGTAGACGGCAACCGCCTCGCCGTAGCTGGCAACAGCGCAGGCGGGAACATTGCAGCCGTGGTTGCCTTGATGGCGAACGAGAAGGGCGCACCAGCCCTGCGTTCGCAAGTGTTGCTGTGTCCGGTGACGGATGCAAACTTCGACACGCCGTCCTACAAGGAGTTTGCCAACGGTTATTTCCTGACGAAGGACTTGATGGTGTGGTTCTGGGACAATTACACACCCGACGCCGAGGCACGCAAGCAGATTTACGCTTCGCCGCTGCAGGCGACAACCGAGCAGTTGAAGGGCTTGCCGCCGACGCTGATCCAAACTGCCGAATTCGATGTCCTGCGCGATGAAGCTGAAGCTTACGGCCGCAAGCTCGACGCTGCGGGTGTACCTGTGAAGTCGGTACGCTACAACGGCATGATTCACGATTTTGGGCTGTCGAACGCATTCAGCCATCTGCCGACGCCTCGCACCGCGATCGAGCAGGCATCTCAAGAACTCAAGACCAGCCTGAGCAAGTAGTTTCAAAAACAAAGAACCCGCAGGTCACGGTGAAACTGCGAGAGTCCTTTATTGAAAACACATCGTTCATTTCATTGCGAAGCTACAGTAACACCGAAAGTTTTTCGGAACACCTGCTGTGCTTTCTGCCGTTGAGCGTAAATCAATAATCGCAATCCTTATTAAATTAAGAGTTCATAAATGAAAGTTACTTCTATCAAGAGTTTGTTTTTTGTGGCCCTGATTTCAAGCTTGGGCGCGATTGCTCAAGCAGATAACCTGCCGAGCGACCAAAAAGTCAGTAGTAAAACAGTGAGCAAACCTACGTACGTAGAAGAATACCAAGCTATCAGTGAGGTACTTAACAAGTATATTGAGGGTTGCAAACAGGCCAAGAGCAGTATCATGAAGCCCGCTTTCAACGAACATGCGACGATGTACAGCGTCGGCGCTGATGGCAAGCTGGCAGGCGGCGCAATTCCGATCCTGTTCGATGGGATTGACAAGGATTTCCGTCCATCTCCTGACGCACAGGCCGCTATAGTCCGCATCGAGATCGTCGGTACCGCGGCTAGCGCTCGCATCGACGCTAACGACATGTCAGGCATCTCTTTCACTGACTTCTTCCATCTGCTGAAAGTCGAAGGTAAGTGGACTGTGGTTAGCAAGATTTTCCAAACGCATGTAGGGCCTTAATTACTTGAGCCGTCCGGCTGTTGACGCCGACGCCGAATTGGCCCACGAGCTGAAGCAAGACTGACCCACCCCTGAATCTGAATAAATCCCGCATAGGCAATGGTTCGAGGGGAACAGACTAGGTCATTGAAATCTCGGCAACTGGGTCAATTAGGCATCGGTGCCAGCATACTGTGCCCTGAACGGACGCTACGGGGATCGGCTTATTCGTCAGCGACCGCTTTTGGCCGATTCTGTTGAAAAAGTCGGTCATTCAAAGCGGCCTGATCATTGATCGGTGAAAACACCTTTTTTACACGCTGCTACGTGAGATCTGCGTCTGGAAACCGCTGCTGAAAGAAAAGACTTCAATCTCGGACGAGTACTTTTCAGCTGCGAAAACATGGCCGACTGTTTTCAACAGAATCGGCTAATTGCTGCCTGTCGTAAAAGGGGCGGACATACTTGCCCGTTTTAAAAACTAACGACTTCATTTTATTTTCTAATGACCACTGAGGCGTATGTAACTAGTAATTTCAATAGACTGTGTAAACTCTAAGTATCTAGTGACAACTGTGGAAACCTTCAGGTGTATCGAATGCGTTACGTGCAGTGTCCGAGCTCGCCTCTTCGGAAGGGCCGTTCGATGCATGAACGATACAAGTTGCGTGGCATAGAGTGCCTTCAGGCTGGAGGTGCGCTCGGAGTGCGGCTAGTCAGCCTCGCACCGTGAATATCCTCTAGTAAAGGTCTGGCATCACGACATGAAATATTTACACACGGCGCCCATGCTGGTCGTTAACGTTCCCGAGCGACGGATGGCTATAGCTGGCTGATTCCATTCTCAATGAAAAGAATTCCAATCTAAGTGAAAACTCATGCCGGTTCGCGACTAGGGTAGGGCCCATGCCAGCGCTTGCCAAGGGGCGCTGCGCATTTGGATCAATAAGTTGTCAGTTACGGTCATTGAGTGACAGCGGTGCGACTCTTAGTCTGTCGAACATGACTGACGGGGGCCGAAGAGCTCCTGCAAATTTTCCGTGATCGCTTGTTGTGGAGTTACCGATGGCCGCCGCTCATTACCCGCACCTGTTGGCCCCGCTGGACCTGGGTTTTACCACGTTGCGCAACCGTACCCTGATGGGTTCGATGCACACGGGCCTCGAGGAAAAACCCGGCGGTTTCGAGCGCATGGCCGCGTACTTTGCCGAACGTGCCCGTGGCGGCGTAGGCCTGATGGTCACTGGCGGTATCGGCCCGAACGATGAGGGTGGGGTTTACTCGGGCGCGGCCAAGCTGACCTCCGATGAAGAAGCGCTCAAACACCGGATCGTCACCCGCGCGGTGCACGAGGCGGGCGGCAAGATCTGCATGCAGATCCTGCATGCCGGGCGTTATGCCTACAGCCCGAAACAGGTGGCGCCGAGCGCGATCCAGGCGCCGATCAACCCGTTCAAGCCTAAAGAGCTGGACGAGGAAGGCATCGAGAAGCAGATCAGCGATTTCGTTACCTGCTCGACCCTGGCGCAAAAAGCCGAGTACGACGGCGTCGAGATCATGGGTTCCGAAGGTTATTTCATTAACCAGTTCCTCGCGGCCCACACCAACCATCGCACTGACCGCTGGGGAGGTGTCTACGAAAACCGCATGCGCCTGCCGGTGGAAATCGTCCGTCGGGTGCGCGAAGCGGTCGGCCCGAACTTCATCATTATCTTCCGCCTGTCGATGCTCGACCTGGTGGAAGGCGGCAGCACCTGGGAAGAAATCGTGCAGTTAGCCAAGGCCATCGAGCAGGCGGGCGCGACCATCATCAACACCGGCATCGGCTGGCACGAAGCGCGGATTCCGACCATTGCCACCAAGGTGCCCCGTGCGGCGTTCAGCAAGGTCACGGCGAAACTGCGTGGTTCGGTGAGTATTCCGCTGATCACCACCAACCGCATCAACACCCCGGAAGTCGCCGAGCAGATCCTGGCCGAAGGCGATGCCGACATGGTGTCCATGGCGCGACCGTTCCTCGCCGACCCGGACTTCGTCAACAAGGCGGCGGCCGGCCGTGGCGA
>Ga0207655_1000452_pt1 | contig 53803 bp, 78 predicted proteins | sample KBSM44metaG_FD_184398 | JGI IMG/M metagenome (GOLD analysis project Ga0207655, IMG submission 184398) | Miscanthus rhizosphere microbial communities from Kellogg Biological Station, Michigan, USA - KBS M4-4 metaG (SPAdes) (version 2) | ecosystem: Host-associated > Plants > Roots > Rhizosphere >...
GGAGGGACAATTGGAAGCGGGAAACAATATATTAGCTGGCTTCATATTGATGATTTAAACAAAATGATGATGGAAGCCATTGAAAATGAATCGTATGAAGGTGTGTATAATGCGACAGGCGATTTTCCTGTAACCAATAAAGAATTTATGAAAACGTTGCGCGAAGTAATGAAGAAAAAAATAGGACTTCCAGCGCCTACGCCCCTTGTTTGGTTAGGTGCATACATTGTAATGAGAGCAGATCCAGGGCTTGCGCTTTCAGGACGGAAATGTGTCTCTAAACGATTAAAAGAAGAAGGCTTTGTATTTGAACATACAAATTTAAAGCAAACATTAACTCACATTATTCAAAAAAAATGATATCCAAAAGGATATCATTTTTGATTTGTTCGAATGTCGTAACAAATTTTTTCTAAAGGAAAGACGAAAGATGTTTCATCCATTTTTTCCAGTCTTCGTTGTCCTACTCGTTTATCTAGTAAAGCGAATGAACGAATTAATGGATTTTCGTGATGCAGTGCTTCTTCGATTGAAAGATTGAAATAATCAAACATCGCATCAGTGAATTCCATTTGTGAAACAATACCTTCGTTGTACATTTGAGCAATAGCTAAATTATCTGCTTCACTTACTTCACAATTTGTTTCTTTTCTAATTTTATTACTATAATTAACGTAAGTTAAATATTCTTTTAAGTTGTTTCCTTTAAATACGGTTTCGCCTTTATAAACAACTCTTACAACGGCACTGTGCTGATCGTGACTTTGACGATAGCGATCAAAATGAAATTCCAACTTATTTTTTACTTGTTCATGCAAAAATTCGTTTTCCATTTTTTTCTTCATTTTGCTCCAAATCATGCTCATTTCTTTATCCATTCCTTCCTTTTTCAACGTAATTTAATTATATACGATTCTTTTAACTTGTGTTAAAATAAAGAAAAAAAGGTGGATTTAAAATGAAAAAAACAATTTCTTATGCAATTTATGGCTTATTCATCCTATTTCTTACAATTGTCACTCGAGCAGTTGTTTTAATCTCGCTAGGCATGAGTCTTTTTATGGCAGCCGATGCGCCTCCAGGAGATATTTCGATAAGTGAAAAATTAATGTATAGTATTGGCGTTCCATTCTTTTATTACGTATTAATAACGGCGTTATTTATTTTATATAAAACGATTATAACGAAAATGAATATTTCATTAAATGAGAAAAAAGTTACTATTTTTAATGGCATTTTAGCCATTGGATTCATGATTTACCTTACATATTATGTGTTCATATTTTAATCATTAAAAAAAGATGAGTTATTAACTCATCTTTTTATTTTTTATACATGTATTTTGTGGATTAAAATGCGTTCAGCGATTTTACGATTATATTCTTTTTCTTCATTTAGTAAAAATTTTTCAAGAAATAAACGTTCTGAATATGATAACGAAAAATTAGATAACGCATTCAACGAATATTGACGTACTTGGGGCGATTCTTCTCCAAGTGCGCGCAACAAAAATGGGACAGTTTGAGCACATTCATTTTTAAAATTTGATGATAATTTATTAATAGCAGAAGCTGCTAATCGTTTTTCATTGTTGCCGCCAAATGATAAATACCAAATCAAATCATCTAGATGGTCAATTAATCTATTGTCTCCGATAACCACAGGTGAAAGCGTTGGTTTTTTATCTTTATTTTGTGGTGTTTTTTCTTTTATTTCTCTGTGTTCTTGGTTAACGCGTTCGATCACACATAAACAAGTTTGAAGCGTTCGCTCCTTTAAAGAAGGTTTATCAATTACTACACAGTGAGGATGAAATAAAATATCTTTTAACGGACTATTATTTATTTCTTCTAAACTGTGTTGCGTTAAAACGAATTTATACGCCAACACATGTTTAATAAGAGGTAAAAGTTGATCCCATGTTGGCTGATGATGAAAATCTCGTTTAGTTAAATCTTTTTCTCGAATTTGGTCTTCGTAAACAGGTGTAACAGGAGAAAACAATGTATTAATTAAAGTATTTCCTTCTCCGTCTAATAGCGATAATTCGATTATTTCTTGTTGATTTGGATGTAGCGAAAAGCTTAATACCAGATGTTCATTCTTTCTCATTTTTTATTGCCCCTCTCTAGAAATTGTTTTTAACATATACATATTATACTATGTGTTTTTGTAAAGTTATGAAAAAAAACGCCATTAGGCGTTTTTTTGATCAGTAATAAATTCTTTGATTCCTTCAATAAATTCATAAAATGTTTCATCTTGCAACGAAAGATTAATAGCTGTTTCTAATTCGTCAAATGAAGACATTTCAACTTCATCTTCTTCTGAAGCGTCAGAAAAGTAAAGTCTGTTTGGATGTTCAGAAAAGGAATTTACATTTAATACAATAAATGAATTATCTTCATTTTTTAAATACAAACTCCAGCTAAAAAGACCTGGAACAGTATTTACGCACGTTTCAAATGCATATCCTTCAATTGGTACATTTTGATTCAATTCTGTTACTTTTTTCTCCATAGTTTCAATAAATTTTTCCCAAAGTTCTTGATGACCATCTTTTTCTTTTTCAAAAAAAGCGATCGTGCCTTCGATGGATGTACGTTCTTCGTTCGTTAAAGTAGAAGTTTTTAAGATATCAGTTAAATAACCTTTGATTTCATCTTGTTTTGTTGTCATAAGTACCATCCTTTTATTTATAGAGTGCGTCTATTTTAACATAAAAAATGAGTATTTACTAAAAAATTTCTTCTTTTTTAATGGGAGGAAATATGTCGAATCTCTCCTATATAATTGTGTATGCTAAAAAAGGAGTGTTAATATGACCAATATCACCTGGGAACATAATCAATTAAAAGATATGCATGCCATTAAAGGGCATTTCATTGACCATGATAGCTATGTAAAAGTAGTTGTTTCGCCAAAAGGATGGGAATTTTATTACGGTCTTGGAAAAAAAATTCCGTCTTTATCCAATTCATTTCATGAAGAAATTGTAAAAAAATTAATTTTTTCGTTACTTTCAACCGTTCAACAAGAAAATCCTTTCTTGTTTCAAAGTATGAGAGATGTCTCTGAGTTAACCAAACTACCTTATGCCTTGCTAGTTGATCGTGTAGAACAAAAATATGCAACAGAAATAGGTATAGGGCGTATAGATATTACAGATGAGTCGAACGTTTTTTTTGTTATGGATGGATACGTTATTGATGATATCTATGTAAAAAAAGTGGTATCTCAGTATTATATAGATGGAAATGGGGAAATAAAAAGAAGAAATCGTACTTCCCCTCTTTATAGTGATGAAAAAGAAAAAGAAGTGCTTTTAAACACGCTGCAAATGCCAGAAAGCTTTATTGAAAAAGATTTTCCTTATGAACTAATTGAAAAAGAAAAGTATTTTAAAATGTTTTTGGAACATGCAAAAATTTTTGCTCATGCGATTGCTTATTTAAAAGAACCTCCTGCCTTTACTTATACCATTCTCTCGTCAACATATAATGGAGAGACCCATTCATACGAAATTCAAGTGAATGAACTTCCTGATTTTACGTTTCAATTACGCTTTTATAAAAAAAGATTAAATGATTCTTCGCTCCATTTAGTGAAAAATAAACTATTTCGCTATAATTTCCCCCTAAACCATTACCGATCTTTTCTTCAACCTATTCAAGAATATTTGGAAAAGAAAAGTGTTTATCGTATTCGATTTTTAATGTAAAAAAAGAAGCGTTTTTACGCTTCTTTTTTTATAAATTTTTAAACAGGTTAGATATTTTTTCATATGTATTTTTTTGAAAATCTTCGCTATATAAAGAAAGATAAGAAATAGCATAAAGAGTATATACTCTTTCTTTTTCTCTTCGATTTTCATTGTAATATTGATGAATATTATCATAATCGTTCGGCGGATATTCCCAAATTTCGATATGTATTTTTTTTGAAAGATACGCTGTAAAATCGCTTCGATACGCATAATTTGAAAAAGGTTCTTTATTTTCAGTATAATCTATCCCATGTTGTTCAAAATAAAGACGAAGCAGTTGTTTCAAATAAACAGTGTTGCGAGAATCATTTAATTCAAACAATGTTTTTATTTTGTTCATACCACCATATTTTAAAATATGATTCATGCTAATCTGTAAGGACTGCTTGCATTCTTCATAAGAAGGTAATCGTTTATATAACGCTTTAAATCCTTCCATTTTCCCTTTTATCACGTGATAATCATCGTAGTGTTTTTTTGTTTGGGTTAATTCTTCAACTGAATATCCTAATTCAATTATTGCTTCTTTTACATCATGATCATACACGAAAAAAATATGAGGAAGATTGGACAGTTTGTACATCCCTTCTAGGGTGCCATATTCTTCTATGTATTTTTTTAATTCTTTTAATCTATTTTCTTTATAACTCCAATATCGTTTTTCCGTTCGCTTTAATAAACCTTTGGATTGTTTCCACGCAGCAATTTCTTTTGCTTGAAGATGCCCGCATTTAAAGCAACTATATCGACCTAACGGATTTTTTTTCATCAATTGATGCACTTCATGGAAACGTCTGACTTTAATCTCTTTGCAATAAAAACATTTCACATCAATTCGCGCAGCGCTATAAGGAGATAAATCAGAAACATTTACTTCTATTCTTTTACCTTGCTCCCACGGATATCCCCTAAGAAGAAATCGCTCTTTGTTATTATAATTACACTTTATGATAACCGTTTTTGTTAATATCATGTATTCACCTCAAAACCATGTATTCTATTATTATATCAAATTTCGACTTAAAAATCAAAAAACGCTTAAACTAAGCGTTTTTAGGATACTTTGATATTTTTCAAATCTTCCATTTTTTGAAATGCTTCTTGGTATTGTTCGCGCACATCATTTAATCGTTTTTGTTGTTGTTTCATTTCTTCAATCGAATCAGGTGTTTCTTCTTTAAAAATGTTATCCATTTTCTCAGATAATTCAAAGAAAAGGTTGTATTGTGTTTGGTATTTATCTGCAAGTTCCCTTGCTTGTTTTTTGATATCATGATGAGAACACCATTTTTCAACAAGAAAATGTTCTTTCTCTGTTAATTCCTCTTCTTCCCCCCAATGACTAATGTCCCCTTTGGAATCAATCAAACGCGAAACAATACGATAACGAATTTCTTCCTTTTTGTCTAAAGGAACGGTTATGCTTAAACGAACCATTCCTTCTTTTATGGAAGGAAAACGTTCTTTGTTTGTATTCACATTTACAATAAACGCGACTCCTCCTGTTGTGGCTGCAGCATATCCTTTATATTCAATATTCAACAATTCAAACATGTCGATCCCATCCTTTACTTCTTTTTCTTATTATAACAAAGAATACCAACGGCATTCTTTGTTTTTTCTCCTTTTTTGTTTATTTGGTTATATAATAAAAATATAAAAAAGATACAGATAGGAGCTAAAAAATGAAAACAAAAAACCTTACTTTAAACATGTTGCTAAAAACCGTATTTGATTGGGCGTATGATCATGACTTGGATTTGTATAAAAACTTAGATCATGCGTTCGATGAACGAACAGTAAGAAATGGAGTAAGCGGAGAAGAAAATACGTTTCTAAGAGAATCAAATTTATCATTATTAAATTCGCCGCTAGAATTATTAGCTCAAGCAATTGAATTAGCAGATTATGAAGATACACTGAATTTTCGATTTGCTTTTTGTATTAATCACCATTCAACAAACAAAGGTCACGGAAGCTATACATGGAAATATTCATCTTGTACACCGCATCCATACTCATCGTTAATTCCTTTAATCGATCAACAAATGTCCTTGTTAGAACAACAAGGATTAGCTGAGTTTAGGAAATCGAAAAATGAAAACAAACATTCCCATTTTCGTTATTGGATGAAGGAATTTTTAAAAAAGGATGTGTATTATTCTCTTCGTTTTTTTGTTCAATCAACGGGAAATACACGATGTTTTGATACGATTCATCTAGGTAGTAATGACAGTGAAGGCTATCAACTGATTTTACACTATATTTTGGATCATTACATTTGTCCTGATAAACATTATTCAAAAGTAGAAGTTCCTGATTTTGTTAATCCAGACAATTATCAACCTCGTTACATCAAATCTTCAGGTCGTTTTGGTGGATTTAATTACTTGGTGTATGTAACGGCTGAAGAGCTTCAGGAAATCTATAAAACACAGCTCAATAAACGCAAACTCAATTATCTTGAAAAAGCTTTTTGGGGATTTGTAAATGCGTGTAGTAAAGACAAAGAAACGAAATTTTATTTATATTTAACATAAAAACGAGCGAAATCGCTCGTTTTTTTTATTTTTTATTGTAATATTTTCCATATTTATTTTCTTCTTCATCTTCGTAATAAGAATACAAATCATATTCAGTTAAAAAAACTTCATTTACTGAAAAAATTTGGTCATTAAAATACAACGAATAGCCTAATGTTTTCATTTCATTAGTGAAATGTTCGAAAAAAGCAAGCTGATTTTTCGGTTCATTTGTGATTAATTTTAAATAATCTTCCTGATTATATGTTCCTATTTTTTCCATATAACCTTCATTAATTAAAAAATTGGCTAAGGGAAGTTCATCTTTTTCTTTTACTACTAAAAAGTAATGATCATCATCATCATCATCATCATCATCATCATCATCATCATCATCATCATCATCATCATCATCATCATCATCTAATGTTTTCATGCAAGATAAACTTTCTTGAACAATTTTCTCTATTTTCCCCCTGTGTTTCTCCACATAATCATCTTTTTTCCTTTCTTCAAATTGATCAATGTTTAAAATAAAGTATTTTCCTAATTGAATATTAAGCGTTAGTTGTTTTAACATCAATTTCAATTTAAATTGTGGTGCTTCTTTAATCATATGAATGAGTTTATTTCCAATTACACTTATGTCATGTTGTTCCTTTCCTGTTGTTCCTTCTGTACAAAATAACTGAATAATTTTTTCTTCGAACCGTTCGTAAATTGAAAGAGAAAATTGATAGTATTGTTGATTTAATTCAAAAGTCGCTTCCCAATTTTCTCCGTAGTCAGAATCAAAATAACATTCAATTAATTTAATTTTTTCATCTTCTATGTTTCTTAATAATATCTCTCTTTTATCCATGCTAGTTGCTCTCCATTCTATTTATTTTTTCTTTTTGATATGAAAATATTCTTCATAATCTTCTTCTTCGAAATCGTAAAACGGATCAAAAATAGAAGAATAATCATCATAATAGTATTCATAATAATCTTCATCATCATGTTTTTCCAACGATGAAAAGGATTCATAGTAAATATTATATCCTAACATTTTCATTTTTTCTGAAAAAACTTCAAAAAATAAAGTGGCATTACATGAAAAAGAAGAATGTAATTTTAAATAATCTTCTCCATCTACATTTGTAACTCTTTGCATATAACCAGTGGTTAGTAAATAATCCGCTAAAAGAATATCATCGTCTTCTTTAATAATCCAAAAAACATCGTTTTCTGCTTCCTTTTGTTTTGAAGAAGATAAACTTGAATGAAAAATATCATTAATTTTCTCTTTGTTTTGTTCAACATATTGCGGATTTTTCCGCTTTTCAAAGTGTTCAATGTCATGAATATAGTATTTTATTTCTTCAATGTTTGATGTATGTAAGTGAAGTTGTCGAAGCGCAAATTTGATTTTTAAAAACGATGCATTTTGTATTTTTTCAATTAATTTTTGAAAAATATAACTGAAATCTTCTCGTTCTTTTTTGTTTTCTTTTAATTTATTTGCTGTATAAGTAATACTAATTTTCTGATCATGTCGAGAAAAGGAAATTGTAAATTTATACATATGCGCGTTTAGTGCATAAACAAAGCTCCAACCTTCAGTAGAAGGATAGAAAAAAGGCTTTTTCAAAAACACTTTGATGTGTTCATCTTCCAGTGAGTGCAAAAGAGTTTCCCATTTTTCATCCATATTTATACCTCCTGATATTTAAATAATTATGATCTATTATAGCACATTTATGTAAAACAAAAAAAACATCCATTAGGATGTTTTTTAATTTTCTGGCAAAAAATCTTCATATAAATTGTAGCCGAGTTTTTTCATTTCTTCTGAAAAAAGATCTAAAAAGGTATTGTTATCTATAGAATGACAAGGATTTACTTTTACATAGTCTTCGTCATCAAACGTGACGATGTGTTGAAGAATTCCTCTTTCTTGCAGATACGAAACAAGTAATCGTTCATCATCTTCTTTAATGACTAATGAAGAGTAAAATGATTTTTTAGATGATCAAAATGTTCCACGTCTCCAATGATATATTTTGGTCCAAAAAGATCAAACTGACATTCTCTAAGCATAAAACGAAGTTTATAGCGAGGATCATTTGAAATAACATCCATTAGTTTATTTAAAATGATGGTAAAATTAACTCGTTTACTCGGGTTTTCTTTTAGTTCTATTTCAGAAAAATGAATGGTAATTTCCTCACCATCATAAATAGAAAAAAGAAAACGTTGATCATTTTTTTCATAAGTTACTTTGGATGTTTTTTTCTTGACAAACTAATAGGATTAGTTAAATTATTAATGTAATTAGTTATATAACAAACAAAGGAGTGAAAAAAATGAACATAAAAAAAATTGCTAATTTGTATCAAATCACAGTTCTACCGACTATTATGCCTGTTAATTGCTTTATATATGAAGAAAAAGATGAAATCATACTTATCGATGCAGGACTTCCAATGAGTAAAAAAATTATTTGTAAAGTCATTAACCAAATTGGAAAACCGTTAACAAAAATTATTTTAACACATGCTCATGATGATCATGTAGGTTCTTTAGATAAAATAAAAGAAATGTTCCCTGACGCTATTCTTTATATTTCAAAAAGAGATGCTAGATTATTAAAAGGTGATAAAACATTAGATGAATCAGAAACCCCATTAAAAATAAAAGGAGGGGTTCCTAAAAATATAAAAAGCATTCCTGATATATTAGTGGTGGAAGGAGATAAAATAGGGAATTTATGTGTAATAGAAACAAAAGGACATACACCTGGTTCTATTTCTCTTTATTGCCCTATACATAAGCTAATGATTGTAGGAGATTTAATGCAAAATGTTACAAATCTTACCTTGGCAAGTGAATTTAAGTGGAGATTCCCTTTTCCTTATTTAGCTACATGGAATAAAGATTTTATTTTACAAAGTGCAAAAAAAATAATGAACTATGATATGGAATATTTATTTGTAGGTCACGGAAACTATATTAAAAACCCAAAAGAAGAACTAAGAAAGGAAATTGAAAAGAATGAAAAAAAATATTGATCAAAAAGGCATTATTTTAGTAGCGATTGCATTAGCAAATGAAAAAGGGTTAGAAAAAATAACCCTAAAAGAAATTGCTTTGGAATTACATATTAAAACACCTTCTTTATACAATCACATCAAAAATATTGAAGAAGTAAAACTTTTAATAGCGCAGAGAGGATTGAAGAAATTAAAAGAAATTATTATTAATTCATCTATCGGTTTAAAAGGCGAAGAAGCGATTCTTTTAATTTCTAAAAACTATTTATCTTTTGCAAAAGAGAATCCTGTGTTATATCAAGCGATTAACGCTTATGGAAATATCGAAAATGAACATCTAGTAAAATTATCTTCCGATATTACAACTATTTTATTTAAAATAGTTGCTTGTTATACAAAAGAAATAGAGGAGCAAACGCATATTGTAAGAGGTTTGCGAAGTATCATTGATGGATTTTGTCACTTAAATATGACGAATGGTTTTGCAATTGAAGTGCCAATCGATCAAAGCTTAGAACATGCATTGAAAACGTATATAAAAGGGATAATGAACAATTAAAAAACATCTTAAAAGATGTTTTTTAATTGTTCATTATTGTACGGTTCTACATATGCAAGTAATGAAAGAGAATTTTCAAAAGGAAATGACGTTAATTCTAATAAACCCATTATCGTTTGAAAAAAAGATAAATAGTTGACAAGACTAATCCAACGATGAAGTTTTTTTGAAAAAAATAAAGCGTGATGAATTTGCGATCGTAAAGTTTCATACACATCACAATACATCAAGTGTTTTAACGTCTGTTTATGATCTAATAAAAGCCCTATCAACAAGCAAAAATGCAATAAATTAATTTGAAATGGAAGAGTATTTCGCCCTTTTTTATATGCTTTTTTTAACTCTTTAATGATGCATGGGCAATGATCAGTGATTTCTTCAATGAACTGATATCGAACAGCTAACGGATTTAATAATAACGTGCTATTTTTTCTTCGGACAGTTTGATACATTTCTTCTAATAAATTTTTTGACATACAAATATCACCTCTTTTTAGTATGTCCAAATATACAGGTAATATTACCCGTTTATTCCTTTCCTATGCTAAAATAAAAAAGAAGTTTAAAGAGAAAGGGAGTAAGGAGAATATGTTACAAGATGTAATTCGTTCCATTGAATGTTTAACAAAGTTGTATGAAACGGATGAAAAAAAACAAGCTTTTCAAGAAGAAATGTGTATAAAAGCAGTGGAAAAAGAAGTTGAAAAAATAAATAATTCGTTGATAAATCAAGGAATTATTGAAAAAGATATGCTTTTTTTTCACAATGGGAAAGAAAAAAGCCTGAATTCTGTCGATTTGTTAAACAATAGACTCTTTACATTCAGTAATAATTTATCTATTTTAGAAAATCTAACCTTATTGAGTGAAAAATTAGAAACAATTTCACAACATTGCCTTAGTAGCGCTCAAACAATTCAAAAAAGCAAAGAAAAAGTAAAAGAATTAGTGTATGAAGCGTGCTTGGAACTGCGAGCAGAAGAACGTATTTTTTCACATCCGCATACATTAAACGTCATGTTCGAATCTTATTATGCACACAAAGAAGGCAGTTATAAAGCAAGAATTTATTACAATGAAAAACAATTATGTACAGAATTTTTTGAGCTTACTGTCAATAAATACACGGAAAAAACTGTTAATAGTCTAAAAGAAAATATGAAAAACACGATTAAAAATGCATGGAAGGCAAAAGAAAAACAGAAAAAAGAAAAGATAGCAAAGGAATTACGTTTATTTGCAAATTCTGTTGGAAAAGAGTACGATCAACAATTTACTTTTGATATTGTAGAGTATTTACCTCAACATGTCATGTATAACATTGATGAACAAAAAATTAGTTTGGAATTTGATTTAGAAAACGAACAACTGAAAGAAACGTTTAAAAAAGAAGTGCTTCTTCCGATTCACACGATTTTTGAATACGAAAAGATAAAAGAGGTAAACGGAAAATTAAAAAATATTCGCGTTTCTTCTCGTTATTACTATGAATTTAAAGAAGAAAAAATGGTAGAAAACGACTGTTACCATTTATATGAATGCAAAGGAACACTTAAAAAAGCCTTATTAAAAGTATTTAAAAACGGAAAACAAGTAACAGGAAGAAAAAGAGTTCAAACACTAAAAAAATTAGGATACGGGAGATGAATAGTATGTATAAAATCATTGAACAATTAGCAAAAGAAAAAAAACTAACGTTTGATGGTGAGCACAGTACAAATTCCAACTATATGTTTAACCAACACCAAAAGGATTTTTTAAATGATTTAAAAGAAGAGTTAGAATGGCAAAAACATCGAGAAAATCCGTCTATTATTCGAAACGCATACTGTTTTAATTGCGGAGAGTATATAACGTATGAATTAAAAGATGAAAAGTTGGTTCCAAATAAAAAAGAATGTTTTACTGAGACGAAATTTATTGTAGAAATTGACGTACCAACAGGTAAATTGATGTTCGATGATTGGTTTAAACATGCAACGCCGTTACTAGAGTATCTAGATGATAAAAATTTTGATATCAATAATAATAAAACACGTGTAGGACGCATGTATGATTATGCTGAACAAGGAATGTTTCACTTTTTTGTAGGCGGAAGTTCTCCCACTATTTTTACAAAAGATGCAGCAATCTTTATTGGAAATGATGAATATGATGACGAAGATGAGATTATCCCGCTTATTCCTGATTCAGAAGAAAAAGGATATGTCTCGACAGAATTACGCTGGGTTTCTGCTTGTGATTACAGTACGTATGAAAAATTGGCAATGGCTGAATTTGGCGAAAAAGAAGGAAAGAAAAAAGCGAAAGAAGCACTGGAAGAAGCAGATGTAATACTTGATGTAGAACCTGGAAGATATCGTTTGACGTATTACACCGATGTAAAAGAAAGCTACGAGTTATATGGAAAAATTGAAAAAATAAGTCAATAAAATAAAAAAGGTGCGAATGCGCCTTTTTTTTATTTTATTAAAAAATTCCACTTTATTTACTTTTATGCTACAATATAAAAAAAGTTTTGGGGGAAAGAACATGGGACAGATGGTATATATCGTTACAACAGGGGATCAAACGGAACATAAAATTAAAGGCGTATTATTTGATAAAACGCTGGCACATCGTTATGCAGAAAAAATCGGTGGAAAAGTGAATGAACAATTAACCGCTGATGAAAAAGTGAATACAGAATTAAAAAAACAAAAAACATATTATGAACTAGAAGTAACTTATTCGCTTTGGTCAAACGATGAAGAAGCAGACTTCCATTTGTCTATACATAAATGTCATTCTATGACGCATGCTTCCAAACAACCAATCTATAAAGAGAAAGAAGAAATAAGACATACATGCAATGGAAAAGTAAAACAATTTGGCTTTAAAACCTTATATCTCTATTTTCAAGTAGAAGAAGAGCTAAATATACATGAAAAAGAATTTCGAAATAAATATTATCAAAAAAGTAAACAAGCATTTGATGCTATTCAAGCTTTTATCAAAAGCGGAGGGTACGATGAAAAATTAATCAATCAATGGCTTGTTCAAAATTATCACACTATGTCGTTAAAAGAAAAACTACCTATTTAAGGTAGTTTTTTAACTATGTTTAAAAAACTTAGTTTTTTCTTTGCTTGTTTTTCTATCTTTTCTTTTTCTTCCTGGGTATGACAATGTTCCATAAGATCGTTATAATGATCTAATACTTTAGCTGCACGTTCAATTAATGCTTCAAATGCTTTTTCACCTTTCATCGAAAATCCCCCTCTTTATTTACTTTGACGAAAATTCTTTAACTCTTCGAAAAATTGAATATGTTGAACGTTTTCTTCCGTACCCAAGATATGATTTAGTACATCTTCGAAGATTTCAAACGGAATATCCCATTCATTTTTCCAATCTCTAGGTTGTTTTGTTCTACGAAGCCAAGCGTCTTTCTCTGAATGATATAAAATCGTTTTCAGTACGTCGTATTGCAGAGAAAGTTTCTCTAACTCTTCATCTAATTGACGAAGTTTTTCTTCTTTTAATTTCGAAGAAAGTACGTCATTATCCATTAAAAAAGCACGTCTTAAACTTTGAGCATCAATTGCACAAATGCAACGATCTAATTCCTTTATATGAAACGTTAAGATTTCTTTCTTTGAAGGTGTTAAACGAAAAAGTTTGGGTTTTTTCATCATAATCCATCCATTCTGTTTATAGTTACTTTTATCATAGCATGAAAAAGGTTTATCAAATGAAAAAAATAATGTTTAAAACAAGGAGGGAAAATATGATTTATAAAAAAAGTGACATTGAAAAAATGAATATTTCTAAAAAAAAGATATTTGAAAATCGATCGGATTATCTCGTATATTTAAGAAAAAACTCGCTTCTTTTAAAAAAAGAACATGCTGAACAAATCGGAAAACCCGTTGAAAAAACAGAGCAACCAGCTGGATTTGTTTACTTAGTAATGAAAGAAAATCAACCTAGATATGAAGCGTTATACGATCGAACGGGGTGTATAACGTACATTCCTTATGATGCAAAGCCAGAACATTACGCCTTATCTTCTTGGTGTAGAAGTTTAAATGTTTCGTTAGAACAAAAAGAGATGGTAGGATATACATTAACAGAAGATAAATTATTGCCTTTATACAATTTAAAAGCTTTATTGAAAAAGAAAGGACTAGAGTTTTTTCCTTTAAGTACGATTAACCCACCGCACTTTTTAACCCAATTATTCATTCAATGCGATCCTTCTTTGCGTGATGAAACCAAAAAAGTCGGTTATACTCATTATTCAAATGAATATATTAAAGTATATCAAACAACAGAAAAGCATAAAATGCATACATGGAAAGAGTATAAAAACGAACTTGAAATACCGCAACATGAAGATCGATTACCTAGTACGTTTCATGAAAGCGAAAAAAATCTCGAACCATATGTAACAGGTTATATTGTTTTACATATGTTTTCCAACTATCGCCCCTTTGCAAAAATATATAACATGGAAAAGATAGCAGAAAAGTACAAGTTTATCTTTTTTAAAAGTAATGAATTATCACAGGCTATGAATTATTCACTGTTCACAATAAATGAAATGTATTTATTTCCAAAACATTGGGGAATCACAAGTTTTTCGTATGAACGAATAGGATTCGAAAAATTCGGAAAAGAAGTATATCAATTAAATGAAAAAGGGAAGAAATTATTTAAACTCATTTCAGATGAAAACGTAACATCTTCTTATCTTGTTGTGTCTATTTTAAAATTAGAAGAAGTTCAAGCTTTTTTACGAAAAGAACGAAACGATTTAAAGCATTTAAAGTTACTAGGTGTAACCCAAAAAGGGGAATATGTATTTGACCTTAATTCGCTTAAAAACAAAGAAAAATTACGACTTCGTTTGCTTACCATTTCGAGATAAAAAAACAGCTATTAAGCTGTTTTTTTATCTCGAAAAACCTATATTTATGATAAAATAAATAAAACGTAACAGAAAGAAGGTTGGATGAATGTTAAAATTTAAAACAGTAGAAGAATACTCGGAGATAATAGGAAAAATTTTATACGAATTTGATGCACCCATGTTCGTGCCAAAGATGAAAAAAGGTTTTTTAAAAGCGCATGAAGAAGAAAAAGAAATTATCAGAGAAGGCATTCCTATAACCATTACGTATAAAAACGAATATGACCTAGGCGTAATACCTGACTCTTATTTTCGTTTGGAAACAAAAAATGCGTCTATTTTTGTTTGGTTTTGTAATGATCGTGGTTACTTATCTTTTTTTCAAAAGAAAAATGGAAAAGATACAAAATATATAAGCGAAAAATTAGAAAAAATAGTACATCAACCTATCTTAAATTTTAGCAGAATAAAGAAAAACGGTGTTACATTGCAATTTGATCAAGATATTTCGTTAGAGATCAAAAAAGAACAAAATATATGGAATATTTTGGAGCCTTTTAAATATTCTATCGAAGCTAGCAATAAAAAACAATTCAAACATAAATTATATAAAGAATTAGTAAAAGCGTATCACGCATATGATGAAAAACAAGATCGAGAATATGATGAATTGCAAAATTTTTTAGAAGAAAATTTAGATGAAAATGAACATTGTATTCATTATATTTGGAAGCCAATACGAGATTGGGAGGACTGAAAAATCAGTCCTTTTTTTATACAAAAAGCGACTTAAAAGTCGCTTTTCATTAACGTTCGTAATCGAACAGTTTGAATGTCTTTTTTTAATTGATCAGTTGGCTGGAAAAGAAGGGTCTTTTGTTCAATTTTTTCTTTTAGCGCAAGCAAAGGTTCCTTGTATTGTATTTGTCCAGGCAACACTAATTTTGGTATAGATTCATTTATTTTATCTAAAAAACATGGATGATAAATCAATTCTTCTACAAACGAAGCTAATATCTTCAAATCGACAGATAAAAACTGCAAATAAGAGATAAAGTTATGTTCACCAAAAAACAAAGTATCGTTTTGTAAAAAAAACAAAAAAGAAAGTGAATCTGAACTAATAGATTCTGCATTAAATCGTTCTTTTTTTAAGTTTGTAATAGCAAACTCGCTATATAAAATACCAGGATCTGATGTTGAAAACGTAAACTTGATAGTTTCAAGTGGCACAATATGATTATATTGATTAAACTCATATACACTCATGCTTCTTTTTTTCATGTTCCATTCTCCTTTTTGTTCATATTAGTTTTATTGTACCAAAAAAGAAGAGTGATGGTGATCATTCTTCTTTTTTTAATACAGCGTTCAGATGATTTCCAAAATCTTCAGGTTTTTGATGCGATTTCTTGGAACGATTATCAACGATAAGTAACGAACAGATAAGGTTTAATACAAAAAATAAAAAGTAAATCATCCAAGGAACATATAAAGCCTTAAAATTAGCATTTCCAAACCAAAAAGCAAGGATAATTAAACCTGTAGGAATCGTTGAAAACCAAAAACGAATGGTGTCTTTATACTGTCGGTGTTTGGCTAAAAAATAAAAACGAAACAATATATGAATGCCTAAAAGCCAAAACGGAAGTTGATAAAAAATAGCTGTCATTTCACTCACCTCTTTTTTTGCATACTACATGAAAGAATAATTTTGTACACTTTTTTGCAATGATATATCATAAAAACAAGAAAAAAGGATTACAAGGTATTCACTATTATCTATAAACAAGCATCTCTGCGATGCTTGTTTTTTTGAAAGTTAAAAAGGAAGAAGTCATCAATAAACAGAAAATAGTAAAAAAAATATGAAAATTCTGTTTTTTTTACACAAATGAAAAAAATAAAATTATACTTAAGAAGCAATAAAAATACAAAAACGGAGGAGTGAACTATGTCAAAAGGGCTAAAATTAGCAGGAATGATCGTAGGGGCAATGATTGTTGATGTCTTGGTATTAACAAATGTATCATTTGGTGAAAGTGCTATTGGTACAGCAACAGCTTCATCAGTGCTTGTAGCAAGTGCAAGTGGATTGGTTTATGGGCTTTATTCGCTTTATTTTAAGAAAAATGAACAAAAAAAACTTCCTACTACTATGACACATGATGATTACATCGAAGCACTACGTCCTTATCAAAACAGTCGCGTATTACATGCAGACGTTACCTTTATTTTAGAACAAATGACTCGTCTAGAAAAAAAGAAAAAGCAATTAAATGACTTACTTACTAAACGTTTTGAACCGTCAGAATTAACGTATCGAAAATTTTCTGGAGTTGTCGGTGGCGTGCTTTCCTTATTTGATCAAAATCTAAATAATATCGTCAATCGCATCACATATTTTGATGAAACAGAATACAAAAGCATCTTAGAAAAAGATACGCGTCGTTTTTCTCCGCAAATTCTTCAAGAAAAAACGGAAATTTACAACGAATATATGACGTTTGTCGAAAAAATGATAGAAGATAATGAAAAAATCTTAAACGACTTAGACAAATTGGTATTAGAGATTTCGCGTTTAGATAGTATTGATGTAAAAGACATTGATGAAATGACTTGTGTCAAAGAAATGAATGCACTGATTGAACAAACGAAATACTACAAAAACTGAAGGGAAGAGTGAAGATGAATAAAAAAAGCTTTGTTGTTACAGCTTCGGTGTTAGTGATTGTTGTTTTTGGATTTGTTTATTTATTAACATCATTTTTTTCAAGTAGTTCAAGCGATGAAAAAGTAACCAATGAAAATAAAAAAGAAGTATTAGCTGATCTTTATTCAGATGTTTCTGTATCTAAAGAAAAAGCCATTAAAGGACAAATTGATTTAAATCCTGCTGATGTTGCTGATGAATTACCAGATATCTCAAAATTTAGCGTACCTGTTGATAAAACAACGGATTCTTATGTTGAAATTTTTTCTTCTACTGAAAAATCAGGAAATGGAAGCGATGGATGGTTAAATGAAGTGGCAACTGATTTTAACAATGCAGGCATTACAGTAAATGGCAAAAAAGTTTCCGTTAAAATTCGAAGCATTGCTTCAGGAACGGCTACTGATTATATTCGTTCTGGAAAATATGTACCTGATGCCTTTGCTCCTTCTAATGAACTTTGGGGAGAAATGGTGAAAGATGGCGGTGTTAAAACAACACTCGTATCTAAACGTTTAATTGGGAACGTTCCAGGAATGGTCATTTCAAAAACAAAATATGATCAAGTGAAAAAGAAATATGGAAAAGTAGATGTAAAAACCGTAACAGAAGCGATGGCAAACAATGAGTTTGCAATGGGTTATACAGATCCGTTTGCAAGTTCAACGGGAATTAACTTTTTAGTAACAGCTCTTCACAGTTTTGATCAAAAAAGTTTATTAAGCGATGCAGCCGTTAAAGGATTTGAAGAATTTCAAAACAATGTGCCTTTTACTGCTTCTACAACGCTTCAAATGCGTGATGCAGCAAAATCTGGCGCACTTGATGGATTTGTATTAGAGTATCAAACATTTGTGAATTCACCTGACTTAAAAGATCGTTATGTGTTTACACCATTTGGTGTTCGTCATGATAGTCCACTTTACGCACTTGGAAAAGTATCTGATGAAAAACAACAAATTATTCAAAAATTCGCTGATTTTTCACAACAAGCTAAGTACCAAGATGATGCAAAAAAAGATGGATTTAACTATTTAGATGAGTATAAACCAACCATCAATACAGTCGATGGCGCGACGTTAACAGCTGCTCAAAAGTTATGGAAAGAAAAGAAAAATGGAAGCAAACCAATTGCTGCTGTATTCGTAACAGATGTGTCAGGAAGCATGAATGGTGAACCATTAAAACAATTAAAAGAATCTCTTTTAAAAGGACAAAAATATTTAGGTCGTGATAATAGCATTGGTCTTGTTAGTTATTCTGATGATGTGACAATCAATCTTCCGATTGGTAAATATACAATTAATCAACAAAGTAAATTTGTTGGAGCAATTGAAAGTCTTCAAGCGAGTGGTAGTACAGCTACGTATGATGGTGTCATTGTTGCCATGAATATGCTTGAAAAAGAGAAAAAGAAAAACCCGAATATTCGTCCACTTATTTTTGTTTTAAGTGATGGAGAAACAAATCAGGGACATGATTTAAATGAAGTAAAAGGTGTCATTGGAGCCTATAAAATTCCTGTTTACACTATTGGATATAATGCAGATCTCAAAGAACTTCAAAAAGTATCAAAAATCAATGAAGCGGCGAGCATCAATGCAGATACAGATGATGTTGTGTATAAAATCCGTAATTTATTTAATGTTCAAATGTAAGAAAGTAAAATCAAAGATTTTACTTTCTTGAAGATAAAATAAACGCTGCGTAAATTTTATTTGCGCAATAAATAGGAGGAATAAACATGGCATTTTCAATGAATGTAATCAATGAAGAAGAAGTAAAAGCGGCAATTAAAGAAGAAGTAAAACCTGTATCAAAAGAACTGCAAGAATTACAAAAAGTAGCCGAAGCGAATGTTGAAGCTATTATGAAAATAGATTTAGATGCAGATAACGGATTTGATCAAAAAAAACAAATTCTTCAATCCATTGAAAGCTTTGGAAAAGAAACCATGAAAACTTCCACAACAAAAAATGAATTACTCAGTGTGTCAGTTGGGAAGTTATCAAAATCAGGGGATGAAGGAAGTGTTGTTGCTAAAAGTTTAGCAGATTTACAAATGCAAATTAAAGATTTAGATCCAAGCGCGATCGATTTTGCTAAAAAAGGTGTTCTTGGGAAGTTCTTCAATCCACTTCGTGCTTATTTTAAACGATATGAAAAAGCAGATGCAGTCATTGCAGATATTGTATTGTCTCTTGAAAAAGGAAAAACACGTTTAAAAAATGACAATACTACTCTTGCATTAGAACAAAATAATTTGAGGAAATTAACAAAAAATCTCCAGCGAGAAATTGAACTGGGGTTATTAATGGACGCGTCGATCGAACGACAAATAGAGGAAGCGAAAGCACAAGGTGTAGCAGAAGAAAAAATTAAGTTTATTGCCGAAGAAATTTTATTCCCTTTGCGTCAAAAAGTACAAGACATGCAAGCCATGTCCACAATTAACTACAATGGAATCTTAGCATTTGAAGTTGCGATGCGTACGAATAAAGAAATCATTCGAGGTGTTGATCGAACAAATACGGTTACAATTTCTGCACTAAAAAATGCTGTAACTGTCGCACATACACTTTGCAATCAAAAAATTGTGTTAAGTCAAATTGATGCATTAAATCAAACAACAAGTAAATTAATTGAAGGAACGTCACAAGTGTTAAAGCAACAAGTGGTTCAAACACAAAAACAAGCCATAGAAACAACCATTCCTGTGGATGTGTTAAAAAAATCGTTTGAAGATATATTAGAAGCGATGAACTCCATGAACACGTACAAACAGGAAGCTCTGCCAAAAATGAAAGAAACCATTAGACAGTTTCAAGAATTGGCAAATAGAGGAGAAAAAGAAGTCAAACAAATCGAAAACAGTAGAAATTTTGATATTTAAAAAAGCATCGTTTAGATGCTTTTTTCTTTGTTTTTATACCTTTTTTCCACTATGAAACTTAAAATTAACCCGATCACAATTGGAAGTAAGGAATTAAACGTAAAATATATAGCTGTTTTATTGTTAATATATTCATATTGGAACATCAAGATAGAAATATGAAATAAATGTCCAATGCCATACAAAATAGCTGTAGAACCTATAAATGTACCAAAAGAAAATAAAAATGGTTTAAATTTCATCATAACACCTCCTTTTATACTATCTATTCGATAGTATAGCGGATTTTTTTCAATAGGGAACTAAAAAGATTATAGAAGCATAGAATAAATAAAGAGGTGATAAAATGAAAGAAAAAAGAAAAGCCGCTTTTCCGTTTAAAGTGAATCATGCGTTAGCAAAACAATCCGAAGAATCAAAGAAACGTCAAAAAAATTGTCTTCATGAAGAAACAGAATTCGATATTTCACTGGAAGATGGAAATTATAAAAATCGAAAATCGACGATCGTTAATGGTTATTGTACAATATGCGGTTATTCAGAAACAAAAGAATTATAAAACATCCGTTGGATGTTTTATAATTCTTTTGAAAATGCGCAGGGAAAGAGATGTATCGGAAGAAAAGAAAGGTAATAAGGGGGAATAAACATGAATAAAATAATTAGTCTTTCTATTTTATTATTACTTGTATTAGCAGGATGTGTTGGAGGAAAAGGAGAATTAAAACGAGTTGATTTTGACAATTATACAAAAAACATTTATAAAACGACAACCAATGAAAAAATGATAAAAAAATTAACTAACACATTTAACGAAATTAAATGGGATCCAAACACAGAAGCTTCTATGTCTAGAAAAGAAGATGTATCTCTTACTTTATTCTATGTTATTGATGAAAATAAGCCTGAAAAAATTTACACATATAAGGTATGGTTCAATGAAGACAAAACAGCTACAATTATAAGTGATAATGATAAAGAAGGATACGGAAAACTAAATATCGAAAATTCAAACATACTTAAAAAACTCGTAAACGAAAAATAAAAAAAGATCTCTTTTTGAGATCTTTTTTTATATAAAACCAATTTTTCGTTTTAAAGAAGTATTTTTATCTTTTTTCGTTTCTAAAGAAATAGCTTTTATTACATCTTCTTCTGTAATTAGTGTAATATTTTCTTCGTTTGTTTCAACAATTCTTGTACATTGTTCAAATTGAACTTTTTCAATGAAATTTCGTATCCAACGTCCATTTCCTTCGATTTTTTGTTGTTGTGAAAAAATTGTATAAATATGTTCATCCATTATCTTTTTTGCTTGACTGTTCATTTCTAACTTTTTTTCTTTCATAACTAGATTTGCTAGTTCTGATAATTCATATTGCGTATAATGAGGAAAATGTAAGCGAAATGGAATTCTTGATTGAAAACCTGAATTTATTTGCAACAGTTTTTCCATTTCTTTTGGATATCCAGCCATAATCACAACCATTTTATCTCGATGATCTTCCATCGCTTTAATTAATTCATCAATTGCTTCTTCACCATATTTATCTCGAGACAAACTATATGCCTCATCAATAAATAAAACTCCATCTAAAGCTTCTTGAATTTTTTCCTGTGTTTTATTGGCAGTTTGTCCTAAATAATTAGCAACTAATCCGCTTCTAGAAACTTCGACTAAATGACCAACTTCTAAATAATTAACTTCTTCATAAAAATCAGCAAGAATACGAGCAACTGTTGTTTTCCCTGTTCCTGCAGGACCTTCAAATGTCATATGCAACATTGGTCTTTCTTCGCTTTTTCCTTTTCTTTGTTTGATTTTTTCTACAATAATGAAATTCATTATTTTTCGAACCTGTTCTTTTACTGAACTTAAACCAATGAGTTTATTTAAATTTTGAATGGATTTTAGCTCATTGTAATTCACTTCTTCATTATTTTTCAAATTTGATTCGATAGTAATAAAAATCCGTTCAAAAATATTAAGCGCTTCTAATGCTTCTGTTTTAATATCGTACACATAAGGAAGATGACTTGCTAAAATATCTCTTGTATTTTCTTTATCTTCTACTAAAAAAATAATGTTTTTTCGATGAATATAATTGTTCATCATTTGAAATCCTTTACGCCAATTTTTTCCTCCACAAAATGTATCTGTTGTAACAATCACATCTATTTGCTGTTCTTTTAACAATGTTTCTGTTGCATATAAAGAAGAATTTGCGACAATAAATTCATATTCTTTAAACCTTATTCCAAATCCATTATCTATATTATCGTTTCCTGTTGCCATAACTATTTTCATATCAACACCTCATTTTAAATAATCTGCATAATAGATAGGAATTTTAGAAAAAAGAAACTAAATATAATAAAGAAAAACTCTTTTCAATCCAAAAAGGGGGATACATATGTACATCAATACGCGTATTTCGACTCAATCAATCAAAAAAAAGACAAAAGAAGAAGAGAAAAAATGGGAGAAGCAACAATTAAAACGACGATTTGAAAAACGAATCGGAGAAAAAGATAGCGAAGAAATGAAAAAAGTAAGAAACGCGCTTTTACATGCTATTGAACAAGATAGAGATGATATTGATAAATGTATTCAAATGTTTGAAGAAGTAAAAGAAAAAGAGTTTATTAAAACGCACGGAATGACATCAGCGGAATATCAAAAAAAGTTAAAAAAAGAACAATATGAGAAAGAAACGGTGGCTGTTCGGGAATGTTTGTGTTGTTATTGTTCTACCATTTTTAAATCAGACCGATTATATCCGACTTGTCAAACGTGTGGATATGAACGTATGGAAGCGTTAGAAAAAGACAAACATTCTGATTTAGAAGGAAAAACAATTAAAGAAGTTTATAAAGGTTATTATGAAACAATCCTTATCTTTTCTGATGGTACACGTCAAGTGTTCGCTGATTACAGTCAAGATGAATAAAAAACATCCTACTTTTTAATAATTCAACAACAAAAAAAGTCTTCGGTAGAAGACTTTTTTTAATTTGAAGAGTAGATGAAGAAAACCAGATTTAATTATCCGTTTTTACTATTTATCATATAAAATAGATGTAGTACAAAAGAGAAAGAAGGGAAAAAGATGCAATTAGAAAAGCAAATTCAAGTCTGTTTTGATTTATTTCCAGAATTGTTTCAATCAAGATGGGAAGTATTGGATTTTTTATTTTGCCGCTACGGAACAGGTTATGAGTGGGAAAACGGAGAATGGGTCTCTGTAGAAGAAAAATATAAACATGTGTCTGTCACGTTACCGAATGATGGGAAAGCAAAGCCGAATACAGCATTTGCCGAACAAGAAGTTCAAAAAGAATTTCAGCGGTATAAAAAAGATTTTGGAGATTTTCATGATCAATATAAAGGATTAGGATTGGATGAATTAGCAGAACAATATTCAGATGAAGGATTGATGAAAAAAGCAAAATCATTTGTGTTAGATAGACGTCCTTATTTATCCTTTAGTCCTCTTTGGGAAGAAGCAAGTCCGCTTTTAAATCTTCCAAATGATATTCAACCTGATTGGCTAGAAGGAGCAAAAGAAATTATTTCGCTCATGCAAAAAGCAAATGAAGTTGAATTTTCAGAAAAATATAGAGATCGAGAGATATGGATAAAGGCTCGAGAAAACAATAACAAACTAATCGAAGGGATTTGCTTGCCATGACGTTGGATATTTCTATTTCTATGAATCTTTTACGAGAAAATCAGTTAGTAAAACTAGGATATAAACAAAAAGAAGAAGAAAAATATACGTTTGGATCAAAAGTTTTATATGATAAAACAAAAGGAGTAAAAAATTTACCATATATTAAAAATAAAGAGTTTTTTACAGGTGTATTTATTGAACCTATTTTTGATCTACTCAATATTCCATTGGAAAACAAAAAACCTGAATCGATACTGTTAACACAAATAGTAGATATGCCTATACCTCTTTATTGCATGAAAGGGACAAAATATGAAGAAACTAAAATGCTATTTACGCATGTTCCTAAATATATGAGCCTGAGCACGTATAATCGAAGTACAAAAAAAGGAAGACGTTTATTAGAAGAAAAACAGCTTAATTTATTGCATTCTTTACACCCTTTTAAAATAAGTACAGATATACCAAACCTTATTGAAATTAGGATAAAAGGGGAGTTAAATGATAAACCTGCTGAATATTTATGTTATTACGATGTATCGAATCATCCTTGGTTTCGTGTCAAATTACTCATGGATAGAAAATTTAATGTGTCCGAGTATCTTGATAAAAAATGGTATGACATTAAAAATGATTATGTACAAAAAAACGTATCCAATTGATACGTTTTTTCTTATTGATTCATCTGTGTTATACTAAAGAAAACTAGGAGGAAAAATAATGGAGATGCACGATGAATATAACAAAAACATTCCGTTGTTTACAAGAAAAGATCACTTTAAAGGAATGATTACAAAACCTATCGCTAATATACTTGGACTATCGCTTGAAAATAAAAAACCTGAAGCAATTGTTCGTACGTATGCTACTACTAGTGTTTCTTATTTTTTGTATAAAATGGAAGAAGAGCCTCTTAAAAATATCAGACTGTTTTTCGACTCTTGTTACAACTGCAAATTTCGTACACCTTTTAACCAAACAAATAAAGGAAGACATTTGTTAACAAAAGAAGAAGTTGTATTGTTAAATAGCACATACCCTATTCCTTATCATATGGACTATCCTTCTATGATTGAAATTGTTAATAAAAAACTAGAAGAAGAAATAGAGTATATTTTGCATTATGACGTATCAAAACATCCACTATTTCGTATAAAGCTTTTAACAAATAATACTTTTAATGCTTCGGAATATCTTAACAAGTTAAGGAAAGATAGGTAAAATGAAATTCTTTTTCAGTTTCAAGATAGTTTTCTTTTTGATAAGTGCTTAGAGATTTGTTTTTAACAATGTCAAATGTCTTTTTTGTAATTTTATCAGAAAGTAATCTCCATGCACGTTCCCATGCATCTTCTTCCAAAGAAACTAACAGATTACGATAAATTTTCACATGATCTTGTAGTTCTTGAGGCGTGTTTAGTGTTTTTAACACATCAGAAGATTTCAAATACCTTAACATCGTTACTGTTTCTACTAAATTTTCCTGTAGTGCATGTCCTACTTCATGTGCAATACAAATGGTCATATAAGACAGTAAGTTTTGTTTATTTATCCCTATTCCATGAAACAAAAGATAAGGAATATTTTGTAGATATCGTTTAAACATACGATCGGGAATGGAATAAATAACGCGGTTCAATAATTCAAATGCGTTAGCAGAAGAAATTTTGGGATGTGGAACGGTAGTAAAATGGGTTGTTTGATGAAGATTTGCTTTCTTTAATAATTCATTTGCAATCTCATAAAGTCTATCTTCTAAAAATGAATAAATGCACATCTAAAATCCCCCTTCATACGTTATTTATATCTTTACTATATCATAAAAAGACATGAATATATTCATGTCTTTTACTATGAAAAAATGTAATAAAAAATGTAAAATATAAAAACAGCCTCCATTACGCTTACAGCGATTAAACTAACAACTAAAAGTTGACGAATGTTTTTATTTTTTTTCCAGTAATATGTAAGAAGTGAAATTAAACAAATATACAATAAAAATACAGTTGGACCTAAAAATCCTAGAGAAAAAATAGCTAAAAAATCTCCACCAAGACAAAAGATACATGTCGATATAAATAGACTTAACCCAAAATAAATGAAAAGACCCATTGTTTCCATTTTTTTCAAAACCATTCTCCTTTATGAAAAAAGACATGAAAAACCATGTCTTTATTTAGTTTTTAAAATTTCGTTTAATAATTCAATTCTTGCTTCTCTACTCGCAACAGCTGCTCCATAAGCTTCATCATCTATCCTATCCCAGTCAGCGAAATCTGTTGGATTTACGTTTCTTTTTTGTTCTCGTTCTAATAGTTCTTCAATTTTAGATAAAGGTATTCTATTTTTCATTTTGTTTTTCATTTTTTTCTTTAATGTGCGTAATTTAGCGGATTTATTTTGATGATCTTCCACAATTTTATCGATATTTTCCATGTTCATTCCTCCAAACTAAATAATATAACTTCATTATACCATGACCCACCAAAAAAACGCCTAAAAGGCGTTTTTTATTTTATTTTGAAAGGATGGTGTAAATATGATGAAATGCCTTGTCTTCTTCTATATAATCCGCTTCTTTATAAGTAGATAACGCATTGTTTTTAATTAAATTAAAATAAACAGGTTCTATTTCGTCTTTTATTAAAATCGATGCTCTATCCCATGCATTTTCTTCAATTAATACGCGTGTATTTTTGTAATGCATAACTGTTTTTTCTAAATCTTCTATTTTTTTAAGTGACATAAGTAAACCTTTTGATTTTAATGAATTCAACATAAGAGCATATTGATGTAGGTCTTCTTGCATTGCATGACCAACTTCGTGCGAAATACAAATTTTAATATAATCTATAAAATTTTTTTTCGTTATGCCAAATCCATGTTTTGAAAGAAACGGAAGCATATATACATACTCTGATATCATCTTTTTTGGAATAGCATATACTGTTCGATTTTGCGAATTAAAATAAAGAGGACAAGGAAAATCAGAATTGGCTATTGTTGAAAAATAAGTATTACATTGAAGATTTGCTTTTTCCAATAATTCGTGTCCAATTTTGGTAAACAATTCATGTAATCGTTTCTTCATAACCATCTCTACAACGCCCTTTCGTGTGGCATTTTTTTGCTTATTATAATGTAAAAGATTTTTTTTAGGTAAAAAATGATTGAATTCTTGAAACGCTTTCCTTTATACTAAGAGAAATATGAAAAAGAGGTGTAACTTCCATGAATCAACCTTATGTGATCAAAATACTCAATGCAATTTCAGAACGCGGATTAAATATTTTAAAAAAAGACTATGTTGTCAAAGAAAAAGTAGAACAAGCAGATGCACTTATTCTTCGAAGTTTTAATTTACACGATATGACATTTGATAAAAAATTAAAAGCGATTGCTCGTTCAGGAGCGGGTGTAAACAACATTCCTGTTGACGAATGTACAAAACGCGGCATTGCTGTTTTTAATACGCCTGGAGCCAATGCAAATGCAGTGAAAGAACTTGTTCTCACCTGTTTAATGGCATCTTCTCGCCATTTATTTGAAGGAGTAGAATGGACGAAAACATTAAAAAATCAAGGCGATCATGTACCAGCCTTAGTTGAATCTGGTAAAAAACAATTTGTTGGAAATGAGATAAAAGGAAAAACGTTAGGTGTTATTGGACTAGGATTTATTGGAGCAAGTGTTGCTAATGATGCGCTTGATTTAGAGATGGATGTTATTGGATTTGATCCGTTTATTTCAGTCGATACAGCATGGAATTTATCTCGAAATATCAAACGAGCAGCTTCACTTGAAGAATTGTTGGCAACATCGGATTACATAACGGTGCATGTTCCATTAACAGAGGATACAAGAGGCATGTTCAACGCATCTGCTTTTACGTCCATGAAACCAGGTGTACGTATATTGAATTTTTCTCGAGGAGAACTAGTAAACGAAGAAGATATGAAAGCGGCACTTGAACAAAATCAAGTAGGAACATACATTACGGATTTTCCAAATGAAAACGTACTAAAAATGAAAAACACCATCGTTATTCCTCACCTTGGTGCGTCAACAATTGAATCAGAAGAAAACTGTGCAGTAATGGCAGCAAAACAACTAAAGAATTACTTAGAAACAGGAAATATTAAAAACTCTGTTAATTTCCCAAATGTCTATCTTCCTTATACAGGAAAAAAACGTGTAGCTATTTTTCATGAAAATGTCCCGAATATGGTTGGACAAATCACATCCATTCTTTCAAGCGCAAGCTTGAATATTGCGGATATGGTCAATCGAAGTCGAGGAAATGTGGCTTATACCATGATTGATCTCGACACGAATGAAGACATGTCTTCATTCGTGGAAAAACTAAAAGAAATTCCTGGTATGATCGCTGTGCGCGTGTTATAAAAATGGTTGTTTAAGGGAGGGGGCGAAAGCCCAGAGTTTCTCATTATTAGTATGCTCATAGTAAACATGTATTATTCAAAAAAAGACAATCATGGATTGTCTTTTTTTATTTTTCTCCATTCATCGATGACCACTTTATACGAAACAATTCCGTAATAGAAAAATCGAATTTTTTCGAGATCATATTGCCCAAAAATACCAATAAATGAATAAAACCAAACGATTTATTTTTTAGTTTTATTCATTTATTACTTTATAATAAGAACAATTTGCATACACATCATAAATTTGTTGAATTTCTTCTTTATCGAAGTCGTAGCCTTCACAAATAAGTTCCGCTTGATAAGGGAAATAAAATTCAACAAAATCATCCGCTTCCACACGAAATGTATAATCTTTTGGAGAATTAGGACCCGAAAATGCATCTGATGTATTAATCCACGTAACTTCACTTGTGATTAAGAATTCAAATACATCTTTCGCTAAACTATTTTTATTGTTTTTGGCGTATTCTTTTACTTTTTCGTTAAACGTTTCGAGTGTATATATTTCTTCAGGAATAAGAAGCTCTATTATATCTTCTGCTTCTTCTTTATCCTTTGTTAATTTTTGTTTTACTAAGAAAGATATAATACTTTCGTCATCCTCTGCATCGAAATGAAAAGACTCTCCTTTTGATAAATGATAAATAACTAATTCATCTTCTTCTCTCATAAAAAGAAATTTATTATTTTCTGTTTTTAAAATATTCACTTTTTTTTCGATAATCTCCATAAATAACAACCTTCCTACTCATATTTTTCTATAGTTAGTATATCATATGAAACAAAAGAAAAAGAAGGTGATATCACCTTCTTTTTTAGTAACGATCGACAGCTCTATCATAAGCTCGTTCTACTTCACGTTCTAATGTCTCAATTGTTGATTCTGCTATGTTGAAAATTTCTAATAACTTCCGATGATTACTTTCCACTCCGTTCCACAAAGCGCGTGCATACCAATCTCTTGCAGTAGTCATCACTTCAATTATGCTTGTATCATACGTATATTCGAATGTATTAACCATTTGATCACTAATTTCGATATGATTTCTACGATCTGATTTTGTACGTATTTGAACAAATATTAAGGTTTTTTTACGTTGATTTTCGTTATTTGTTTCTTCTTTTTGAAGAGATGTAGGAAAAGAAATAGAAGCATCTATTTGTTCTTTTATATGTTTTGGAATGTCTCCGAGTTTAAAAAATGATAAAAATTTTACATGATTGCTTTTATAGCCGTCTGTTTTAGCTTGTGTATAAAAAGAAATAGAAGAACGAACAATATCTCGTATTGTTGTTTTTTCGTTGTATTCAAATTCCTCGTGTCCAATAATAGACTCTTGGATATTCCCATTTCCTTTTACTTCTTTTACTTTCATCATTTTAATTCGTCCTTCTCCTCGGTTCAATAGTTGATCAATTTTCTTCATCTTCTTCATTCCTTTCGCATGAATTCTTATCCATTATACAGTCATTTTTTAAAAATAGAAAAAAGTATTAGAAATATTTCCAATACTTATCCTTTTTCAATCATCGTTTTCATTAGTTGTAAATGTGTAATTTCTTTATCTAACGTGTTTAGTAAGGCTTCTTTTAATATACTTTTCCCTTTTTCTAGTTCATTTTCTAATGCATAAATCGAACCACTCACTTCATATGAATTACATTTAATCCATCCTGGCATGTATAAACTTGAATAGCCATCATCTGCTGCCTCGTAATCAAGTTCTTTTGAAAGAAAATCACCACGCGGTGAAATCCCTCTTTCTCCATCTTCATCATCTTCTAAAAAATAACTTTTCTCATTTTCACCTGTAATTTTCAAATAATCAATGTAAAATTCAAATTCTTCTCTTCTTCCGACTGAACCATGAATATATGCTACGCGCATTTTTAAAATCCCTCCATTATAAACTCATTTCATCTATCTATTATACCAAAATATGCTATAATGAAAAAGGAAATAATAACATTTTGGAGGAAAAAATATGCGTACAAAATTAAGCATTTCTGAACTCAAAAAATTAGTAGAAGAAGTAGAAAATATTGAAAATAAAGAGCTATATTCTGACGAAGTCGTATTTGAATTTCCAGAATACACAACAGCAGGAACGAAAGGTAAAAAAGAAATCAAGGTAACACTCTTACCTGATGAATTTGGTGTAAAAGATGCGACGTTTAAAATTCAAAACATTGATGATAATATTGATATTTTCACAAAGAAAGAAAAAGAGTATGAACTTATTCTAGATACACCTTTTGACAAAATAAGTAATAGTTTTACAAGAAAATTACAACAAAACAAAGTTACAACAAAACATTTTTCGGTAGAGGGTATCACAGGGGGCAAAAATGATGGAGGTGTTGCTTGGTTATTCTTTTACCCTAATCGCTATTCGAAAAAAATGCAGCAAAAAATAAAAGCTCTTTTTAAAGAAAAATTTGGACCCTATATTAAAAAATAAAAAAGAGGTGTTTTTATGAACTTTTTAGAAGTTGTAAAGGGATTAGAAGAAGGAAAAGTGTACAGAAGAGAAGGCTGGAATCAAAACCCTGGAGAAGAGGATGAACGTTTAATCAAAAATGAATATGGCATATTGCAAAAAATAGCCTTTACGTATGTAAATGAATACCGAGTCGTGGATGAAGATGTTCTAGCGGATGATTGGGTAGAAATAGAAAAAGAAAAATATGTATTAAAAGATTTAAATGAAGAAAAAGGATTGCAATATTTCACAATCGGAAGAAATGATTCGTTTTTTACTACTGATAACGTTTTTTCTCGTTATGAATTTAAAAATATGATGAAGTATTTAGATATTGAATATGATGAACAGTATAGTGAAGTAATAGATTCGTTAATGAATCCGCCTTTATCCGATTTTGATTATCATTTTAGAAAGTGTCCTATTTGCGAGGAATCTTTACTGTTTCAAGATTCTAATGTAGGGAAGTGTTCAAACGGATGTGTTGAATATGACGTGGACCCCCAAGGTGAAACGGTAACCGTTAGCTTATTTGATAGTGAATTAGATGATGAAAATTTTTTAGTTAGTTTATATAAAACAGGTTGGTCTGCAAATGATCGGGATATGGTTGTTGATTTACAAAAATTCCAAGAAGCGATTTTATATTGGAGAGAAAATGAACGATATAAAAAACGAAAAAAGAAGTAGCAGATGCTACTTCTTTTTATTCTAAAAAATCAGGTACTATTTCTTTAAACCCTTCTGGAATAGATTTTTCCATACTAATCACATCGCCTGTCCAAACAAAACGTGTTTTATACCAATTACCTTTTGGAGAAAATAAATGTTCTACTGTGTCTAAAAGTGGATTTTCGATATACGAATGTTCCATTAATTTTGCTCCATTATCATAGTCGTGTGGCTGAATAAATTCTCGTTTATCTAAGTTGACTCCTTTGTAATATTGACCCATAATCATCATCCTTCCCCTCTATTTTCTTCTCTTTTATTATACGGTGGGTAATCAAAAAAAATGAGCTTTAAAGCTCATGTAGAAACTACAAAAAGAGGTGATAAAAATGGCATTATTCAGAAAAAAAGAAGAACGCCTGTGGCAGTATAAATGTAAGAGAAAGTTGACATCCTCCCCCACTTCAAACAAGGTAAGTAAGAAAGGTTACCGTTACCTCCATCCAGTCCGCCCGCAAGAAAAACAAATGCTTTACTTTTAAACGGTAGAATATCATCGGATAGGTGTATAGCACTGCCAGGTGCCTTACATAAGGTATCGAGCCCTATGCAGTAGCTTACGCTACAATCTTTTCTGGTCTTGTCGAGATAACAAAACTTGCATTGATATCTGCATTTTCTTTGTATCCACAAGAGCATGTGTATTGATCTTTACGTCTGTTTGATTTGATTTGTTGTTTACATCTAAAACATTCTTGGCTTGTTTTGTATGGATCAACATATTCAACTTTCAGACCATGAAGTGTTGCTTTATACTCAATTTTAAGTCCTAAATCGTAAAAAGCCCATGAATGGATGTTACGGTCAGTTCGCTTCCAATATTTTTTCATCTTACGAATACCTGTAAGATCCTCAAGTTTAATGGTTGTAGCGCCAATTTGCTCGGCAAATTGAACAATTTCTTTACTAATGACATGATTGTAATAGTTGATAATACGTTCTTCTTTGTTTTCTAGCCTTTTAACAGCTTTTGTATTTTTCGCTTTTTGCATACTTCTGCGGAGTTTGTGATATTTACGACGGATATGACCTAAATGTTTACCACTAAAAGTTAAATAGTCTTTCGTACTCCCGCATCCTGCAACCGCAATAAGACGTAGCCCTCGATCCACTCCTACTACTTTTTGACCTTGTTGTTCTTTAATTTCGAATGTAATAGAAAATGCAAAAAACCATTTTCCACGTTTTTGATAAAGCTGTCCATTTCCTTTTTTAATAGAAGTAATATATTGATAAGAAGGGTTGTAGGTTTTATTACTTATATCCATCTTACCTGTTAACAAATATTCAACCCAAAAAGAACTGTAATGGTTAGTCAACACAGGAACATACTTATCAACCGTTAAATTTCCTTTTTCTTTTGTAGGGAATCCCAGTTTTAAAAAGTTGCCATCGTAACGAAGATGCCAATTTTGATTGTTAAACAAAATGGTTTGTTTCTTTTTAAAACTTGGAAATGATTTTGTTTTTTGGTTCTTTTTCCAATCTTGATAACGAGAAAGCGCTAATTTTCTTACTTCCTGTTGAAGAGTGGTGGGAAGCTCGGAACATTGTTTTAATTGATGATCAATGTCTGTTTTAGTTTGTTTTGGATTTGTTTTTTTAAGTTCTAAAACATAATTTGCAAGCGTTGAAAATTCTTCTTGCATGGAAAGATACATCTCTTCTTTTGTTTTGGTTGGTTTAAACAAAGGCAGCTTAATCATAATGGTTACACTAGACACTTTTTTACCTCCTTTTCTACGTATTTATATGTTCATTTTACTAATTTCATACTTCCATTTTCAATAGTTTCTCTTTATTTTTTCAAATTTTTTTCATTTGAATAATTTGAATAATTTGAAGTAGGGTATTCTTGTATAAAGGTGATAAAAAAGACCGCAAGAAGCGGTCCTTTTTATCTTTCATCTAATAAGTAAGAAAAGATCGGATAAATAGATTATAGCATCTATTGAGGAAATATACAAGATTTTTATAAGGGGAGTGGTTAAAAATGAACGTAGTATTTCATCTTGTATGATATAATAAGATTAAAAGAAAAGAGCGAATAAAATGAAAACAATTCATAAAATTAAAAGTTTTAAAAAAAGAACGGTTGAAGATTCAGAAAACGAAACATTTATTTTTCAATTTGAAACATCTTTAAAAGGGACATATATTGATTGGTTTTTGAAATGGTCTCTGCACATAGAAAAAGAAAAAGTAGAACCTTTCTTGGAGTATGATTATTATGAATACAGTTACATCAAATTATTAAATAATACCAAAAAACTTTATTCTTTTTATAAAGCGATTTATAAAGATTCATCTTATCGCGTGAAAGCTCTTGCTGAAATCGGTCCGATGATGTCATTTGAAGAATTTAAACTAAAATGTGAGAAAAGGGAAGGATGAAACATATGCGCTTTAAATTTTCTCGAATTATTTACGATAGACAACCAAAAACGTTCAAACTACTTTTTCGAAATCTTGATTTTTCTCAACAGGATTATTTTTATGTAAAAATAAAAAATGGGAAAATAAAACCTACGTTAATTCCTAATTGGCTATTGGAGTCCCAATTACAACAAGATTTTGGCATCTTTGAAAAAGAAGATATTCAAAGAGAAAAAGAAGAATTAAAAGCGATGTTAAATCAATTCACTAAAACAGAAGCATTTAAAGAAATTATTCAAAAAATGTTGTATTTTATTGATCGACTGGAACAATTAAACAGTGATACCGATTTTAACCTAAAAAATATAACGGAACTTCAAAAAGATCGAGATGGTTTTACTTGTTCTTTTTCAATTGAAAATTATCCATTTAAGTTCTCTTTTCAAAATAGTTCTGGTTATTCTTTTTGGGTACGTACATATTTAGATAAAGAACCTTTCTCTTACGTTTCTTATCAAAAAGAAATTGAATGTGCAGAGACATTTTTTAAATCCACATTTCAAGAGAACATCTTGGAAAAAATAAAGAAAGATCCTAATTCTCGAATTAAGTTGTTATTTCTTGCTAAACAAAAAACAAAGTAAAAGAAAAGGCTAAGGTGAATTGGAATGATTAAAGAAATTATAAAATGCGAAAAAGTAGGAGAAAAGAAATTCAAATTAGAAGTTTCTTTGATGAATTACTCAGGTGAAAATATTGTCGTTAAAATTGAAGAAAGAAAAGAAAGGGCGGGTGTTTTTACATGTTCTGTTGTAATTAGAATCCACCCTTCAGATAAAAATAATGATGATCAACCTATTTCTGTAACAGAAATAGGAAATGAAGCATTTTCCTATTTAATTAACAAAAGTGAATATCGTGTACAAGCAACTGCGGAAAATTGGAGATTATAAAAAGCGAATGAACTCATTCGCTTTTTTCTATGAAGAAATAAAGAATAGACAAAACGGCATAAATGAGCTATTAACATACACGGGAGGTGGGAAAACATGTCGAAAAAAATGTTGAAAATTTTATTATTTGTTTTAGTTATGGTAATGGGAGTTTGCAGTTTTATTTTTTTACAAGAAACAAAACCTGATCCTAAACATAAAGAAACAACAAAAAAAGAAAAAGTTGTTTCGCTGCATAAAACATCTTTTTCCCTAACGGATACAAAAGGGAACGAGGGCAATAGAGTGTAAAAAACAAAAAAGAACGCAAACGCTGCGTTCTTTTTTGTGCATACGAAAAACTTCCAGGAATCCATTCTATTATAGCATATATCGAATAAAAACGCAAATCCGCCAAAAGAATACCTTTTAACGGGTTCTTTTCAACATATGTAAAATTATGATAAGATAGAGAAGGATAATGTTTTGTTTTTAGAAATATATCTTTAACAACATAAAAAAACCTAACAGATACGAAATCGTGTTGGTAGCACATTTCGCGTCTGATACCGTCACTGACACGGTACCAGGTTGGATCCATCAGGTTTTTTATAAGTTATACCTTATTATACAAAAAAACCTGATATTCCTGCAAGCGATTCGGAAAAAATTATTATTTTTTGGCATACATATTTTTCGTAGATGTGGGCATATTAATGATAATCCATTCAATCAACGCTTAAACCTGTTACTGTTTCATAACCAGTCTTGTGACTGCTTATAGAGGACGGTAATGGGTTTTTTCGTTTCTCGCTTTCCTACGGAAACAAGGTTGGAAAACTTTATATCATTGGCAAAGAGCCTTTTGTTTAAGCAGTAGGTGTTTAAATAAAAAGAAAAGACGTAATAAATGTGTAGAGTTTCCCGTCTAACTCGCTTCTGATTAACCGATCAGAATGTCACCCGTTAGATGGGTATTCCACTTCCCAGATCTTATATGCTACGCCTATAAGGCATGTATATAAGAATATCCCGTCGGTTGATCGTTAGATCAGGTAGCATGTTGTATTCATTATGGTGATGAGGTCGGTAAATTTAACCACCTGGGCGACTTGCTTATCGTATGATTTCATACGAGGCAATACAACATGGTCGAAGTGCACACTGTGGCTCCGTTTTGCAAGCTCAGTTCTACTCTCTTTTGTCAGGGGGTAGTCTGTCTTCTATACTCCTATTCACCCTTTTGCACTAGTCCAACGAAATAATACATGTATAATACATAATAAATTTGGGAACTTTATCTAATAAAGAAAGGAGGTAAAAAAATGAAGAAAAAAATCTCTGTATTATTATGTGCGTTAGCTTTGGCTACGACAGCTTTCATTTCACCTGTTGATGCTGAAACTAATACCGTAGATAGAACGAACTATAATGATAATTTAAATTACAACAATGATGTAAACACTCGAAATGTCACTACGGCAACAGATGGTGATGATAACAATGATTCTCCTTGGGAATTGCTTGGTTTATTAGGGCTAGCTGGTCTTTTTGGTCTTAAAAGAAGAGATCATCGTGAAGAAAAAGTTCGTTAATAGTAATGGGTTTCACAAAACGACCTTATGGGGTCGTTTTGTGATTAACGTTGAAGAATAATTAAACAATATTTGGATATAATAAAGGTGTGCATAATAATGAATATTTTAAGGAGGATAACAATGGGAATTTTAAGTGGAAATCCTACAGAAGAACCGATGCATTACGGTGAAGTATTTGGCACATGGTCGTATCTCTCTGCTTCAAAAGGATTAGTAGCGGGTTATCAAACGTTTCTAAATCATGTAGGCGACAAGGATCTACATAAGTTGGTACAAGAAACGATTGAACAATGCCAGCAGGAAATGAAAGGTGTAGAAAAGCTATTAAAAGAAAATGGAGTGGCTTTACCTCCTACTCCTCCTGAACGACCTGAAGCGTGTTTAGATGATATTCCAGTAGGAGCTCGTGTTCAAGATCCAGAAGTTGCAGCAGCCATTTCAATGGACATTGCTGCGGGTTTAGTCGCTTGTAGTCAATTGATCGGACAGTCAATTCGTGAAGATATTGCAGCCACGTTTGCGCAAATTCACATGCAAAAAGTCGCTCTTGGCGGAAAATTTCTGCGACTAAACAAAGAAAAAGGTTGGTTAATCCCGCCTCCTCTTCATAAATCAAAAAATAGCGATTGTTAACAAAAAAGACGATCACTTGATCGTCTTTTTCAATCCCTAGTCTCTCTTTTTAATTTTTTCGCTTCTTCTTTTGCCTGTGATATTAGTTGATCTTGTCTTTCTTTTATTTCTTCTACCTTCTGTTTTTCTTCTTCAATGAATTTATCCAAATCATGTACTTTTTCTATATAATAAGTACTTGGTTTATCAAACATTTCATACACTCTTTTCCCAAACGATATAACAATATTTTTCATTTGTTTTTTTCCTTTCTTTAATCAATTTTATTCAATTATAACATATGTCTTTTTCATATAAAAAGGTATAATCTTTATAAAAATGGAAATATTAATATTAACCTTTTCCCCAAGGCTAACTCTTAAATATATGCAAAAAAGACGATCAATAGATCGTCTTTTTTGTTCTTTTTTTATTAAATCAGGTTATTTGTTTTATTCCATTATTTAGACATTTTCCCTGTTGAATAATTCAAAAAGCAATTGACAAATATTTTTTTTAATATATAAGGCATGTAAGTAACAAAAATTATAAGAAACGGGGAATAAAAAATGACATTAACATTAGTAGAGAAAGCTGAAAAATTTGCAAAAGAAGCTCATGAAGGACAATATAGAAAGATTTTAAAACAACCGTTCATTACTCACCCTAAATCAGTTGCACAAACTCTTGCAGAAGCAGGACTTTCAGAAGAAACAGTAGCTGCTGGTTTTTTGCATGATGTAGTCGAAGATACCAAGTTTACAAAAGAAGATATAACACGTGAGTTTGGAAATATTGTTGCAGAAATCGTTTCAGGAAACACAGAACAAAAAGAATTATCATGGGAGGAAAGAAAACTTCATACCATTCAATCCATTCCTACATCTTCGCGAGAGGTTATTTGCTTAATCGCGGCAGACAAACTCGATAATCTTCGTTCGTTAAAGCGTGAAGAAGAAACGTTGGGAGAGGGTCTTTGGGCGAAATTTAAACGCGGAAAAGGTCATCAAAAATGGTATTTTGAAGGAGTTGTTGAAGCTCTTTTCAAATCTATGAGTGTTCAAGAAATGCCGCACTATTTCTTTATCCTTGAACAAGAAGTAAAAGAATTCTTTGAAGGAGTTGTTATTCCAGCAGAACTACCAAGTCATAACTAATAAAGTATATTTTCCATTAGAAAACATATGACAATATAAATATCGAGACTTATCCGAAACTGGCTAAGTCTTCTTTTTATATTGTAAATCTTTCAAAAAAATAAGGAAAAACCCTTGCATTGTTTTGATGATGTAAGTATTTTGCGTGAATATAGTCAAAAGCGTATGCTTTTGTGCCCATATCGTCAGGGAAAAGTGGGCTTTCATCAATACAAAGACCGAATGGATCTTCGAAACGGATAAGAATTAGATGACTTTTTGCTTCAAGAATGATTGAACATAATGAAAAAGGATCTTTTAATACTTTTTTTAGAATAATAAACGTAATCGCATCTTTTCAAAATTTTTTATATCGCGTATATCCAATAATTCGAACGTTGCATTTTCTGTTGTAAAACAACTATTTTCATCTGTTTTTCCTTCGAATACTAATGTTCCTAAAACAATGATTTCTGGTTCGAAAAAGTCATCATCTTTCTGTTCTTTATAACAAATTAAAGCTTCTTTTTGCAAACTATCTAATGATAGGCTTTTAAATTGTAAATAAAGATTTTTATGTTTGAAAAAATTTTCGACTTCCACAAACAAAGCACACCAATCTTCAAATTCGTTTAAATCAAGTTGGTTAGCGAGTTCCGTAATATAATTTTCCATATATTCGATGCTTTCTGTAAAAAGAGTAGGTTTCATTTGTTTTAAAATCTCCTTTACTAAAAGATACCAGGTTCTTTTTTATTTTTCAAGAACCTCTACATGAGGTGATTAAAATGAATGAAGAAAACTTTAAAAAAGAACGTGTTATTTTAAAGAAAATATTGACTCGTTTTCTGCATCATGTGACGGAATTAGGTAAAGAGAAACTAACAAGTGAAGATCTTTTAAATGCGCAGCAACATGCTTTAAATGATGTTCCCTGTGATGAAAAGCAAGAAGTACTTGCAAAAGCTCTTTTCGAATCCTTTCATGCAGCGTTAAAAGTAAATAAAGATTTTAAATCGGCTTTTCTTTTAACATACGAATTAATTCGAGAATAATTTCGTTGAAAATGGAAATACTATAAGTAACCTTCCACATAAGGCTTTTCACCTATATCAGTATGTGTAAAACAAAAGACGCCGTACGGCGTCTTTTGTTTTTTGTATAGAAAAAGGTACCTTAAGGCACCTTTTTTAATCCCTAAAAAGCCTTATGGCTTTTTAGGGGAATAACATACGCAACCTAATTTTTCCGAAATGTTTGATTTCTTCTCGTTTCAATAAATGAATGTTTACTTTTGTTGCTACATATTCGCCTGATTCGGTTTCGGAACCGATCATCGATATTTTCCCTAAAACAGGACCTTTTTTCTGGAAAAGGACCATACTGTTGTTGCTTTTGGAATTTTCTAAATCAAAACAAATTACTTTTTCGTATCTTCCGTTTTCTAATGAATCTAAAAAGAACTTTTCGGAAGATAAAAAATTTGTTATTTCTTTATTAAATAAAATTCTAGGCATCATACGGTTAAAGTCATAATTTTTGACAATATGATTTAAATGTTTTTCTACTTCTGAAACAGATGTGTTGAATATAGGTAAGTCCATCTAAAACGCGTCCTTTTTGTTATTGATTTAAATAAAAAAGAAGTGTTCCTATGCTTTTCATCGAAAAATAAAAAAATCTGTAGGAACTTTTTGTATAAAAAGAAAATAAGTGCACATACTATTACTAATCCGTGACATACGGTAAACATCTCATCTTTCTTATCCTTTTAACATCGAATCGTGTAATGCAAAAAAAAGACGTCTTATGACGTCTTTTTTTATATAAAATGTCTTTTATTAGTCCAATGTCTTAGTGAAATCAGCATTCCAAATAGTTGAATCAAAGCCCAGTGTTTTAAGGACTTCTTTATTGGCTGCAAGAGCGAGATTGAAATTTTTGATTTCGAAGTAAAAATTGATATATTTTGTTCCATCCTCAAATTCTTTTTGTACGGGAAAATTAAGAAAACCATGTTTATCAACAATTGTTTTTAACTCCTCAAATATATCGAAACTTTTAACTTCAAAAAACATGGCTCTTGAACAGTGCACTTCATTTTTTGTCATAATAATACCCTCCTAAGAAATTGTTATTATGTTTATAAAGGAATTTCTAAAAAAATCAATCAATTTTATAGAAATCATATGGATTTTTTTGTATAAATTGATTTTTTTGGGACATACTAACACTAATCCGTTTGCATAAAGCAACATCTATATTTTACCACAAAAAAAGGGCATCTTTAGATGTCCTTTTTTCATGCTAATAACAAACGCAGACGGATTTTGTGATAATAAGTAATATCTTCTTCCTTAAATAAGACGATCTTCATTTTTTCAGTCACCGTAAAAGTGATTTTCCCTAAAACAGACCTATAACTTTCATTTTTTAATGAAGTTGTATAGAAAAGTAAGAATTCTGTTTGTTTCAGTGGACTCTTCATAACAGATAAATGAGCATCTTTTTTTAAAAATCGTTGAATTTCATTTTCAAAAGATAAAGCATCCATTAAATAATTTAAGTTATAATTTTTTGCATACTTTGTTAATTTTTCTTCCACTTCTTCTTCGGGAATTGTAAATAAAGATAAATTCATTTTCTTCCTCCTAAAAAAACCATACGGATTTTAACATGATATAATAATGAATAATATCATAAGATGTGGAGGTTTTAAAAGATGGAACAAATATCAAGTGTTCGTGCACGAATGGTTGTGAATTAATAAACTTCTATCTAGGGGGACGGTCAAATGGAATTCAATTTTAATGAGATGAAGCCAGAAGATTTAATAGAATATGTTAAGCCTCATAGTGATGTGAGTTCACAAGATTATGAAGTAGAAGAATTTTTTTGGCAATTTATGAACGTATCTATTAAAGAATTGTTAGAAAAAAATAAAAATGGCACAGACGAAAATGGATGGTTAGAATGGATAGATATAGAACAAAAAGGAAGACTCTCAGAGTGGGGTTATGATAGTGTTCAACAAATTACTGAATATTGGTTGGAAAATCCAGAAAAAGAACCAATAATTGCTGCAAGAACGGAAGATGGAAAAATTGAAATATGGGATGGCTATCATCGGTTCGGTATTGCCATACGAAATAAATTAAAAAATGTTCCTGTTATTTTGGGAGAAATTATACACAATAAAATTCATTGATAAGACCTTTCGAGGTCTTTTTTGTATAAAAATAGGAATAAAGCATATACTAATAATCAATATGATCCCTACATTTTTAAGAAAAATAGTCAAAAAAACGCCTTAAGGCGTTTTTTTTATAAAAGTAAAACGTAATCTGATTTTATGAAAATCTTTGATATCTTCTTTCTTGTGCAGTTTAATTTCAACATGATCTTCTTTTAACGTAATCGTTCCTAAAGGAACTACGTTGTGTAAAAAACTTCGATAAAAAGCTCGAATAATGTGTTTGTCGGGTCCATAATATTTATTTTCATCATAGATAATGTAACCTTTATATTGATCTTGAAATTCAAAAAAAAGATGTTCGCTTTTAAAATAATTTTTTACTTGTTCTTCAAAAGCTATTTGTTCAAAACGAGAATGTATCTTATTTTTGTTTAAATATGTAGTTAATTGTTCTTCTACTTCTTGTAGAGGAAGAGAAAAAACGGGAATGATCATCAATGCCACATCTCCTTTGCTTTGAATTATACAAAATAAATATAGATGAAACAAGACAAAAAAGCCGTAGGGCTTTTTTGTATATTATTTACATAATTGGTTATACTAAAAAAGACGGCTTAATATAGAACAGTTTATCTCATTTTCAATTCCTGAAAAAAAGACACCTTGAGGTGTCTTTTTTTCAGGAATTTGGACATACTAAGCATAAAAGGAAGAACGGAGGAGTTTTTTTTGGCAACAAAAAGACATGTTTTATTTAATATATCACTTATTGCTATCCCTTGGCTTTCCCTATTGTTTATAGGGAGAAAAAGTTTTAAACGTTATTTTCCTGCAGGTATATTCATTGTTATTTTTGAAATAATCAATCATTTATACGGACATCAGCGACACTGGTGGAAGTTTTATGATAAAAGAAAATCATTCATGCGAGATGAACTTCCCTTTAGTGTAGGTCCTTATTTACCAATATCCATGTGGATATTGAAGTACACTTACGGAAATTTTAAAAAATTTGTAGTGCTAAATCTTATATTTGATGGATTATTTGCCTTTTTCTTCATTGATGTTTTTAAGTTTTTTAAAATTATCAGGTTAAATAAACTTAGTCATATTCAATTTTTTATTTATCTTCACTATAAAGCGTATTTATTATACGGATTTCAATATCTAGTTGAAAAAGTCAAAAAAAGACCCGCTTAGGGTCTTTTTTTGATGTATAATAAGAAAAAATTTTAGAAAGAAGGGAAATTAGTTGAGAAAATTATTGGTTGGAATTGTACTTGTGGTAGGAATTTTTATTGTTTTTTCTTTTTTGATTTCAACAGATGAAAAAGACATTCAATCAACTGTTCAGAAAAAAGGTGGAGAAGTTGTTTCGGTCGAACAACGCGTATTGAATACAGGACCTTTTCATTTTGTAGGAAAAAATGCGCGTGTTTATCATTTCATTTACGAAGTAAATGGAAAAGAAAAAGAAGGATGGATGCGAACAGGTATTTTTCACAACGAATATGTATTAAATCAAAAGAAAGATAAGTGAATAAAAAAGACATCTATGTGATGTCTTTTTTAAATAAAATTCATTATATTTTTAATTTTCTTGATAAGATATAGTTTAAAATAATAGTATAACAAAAGGAAAGGTAGGAATAAACCAATGACTGAAATGTTGAAAAATGAATTGAAACAAATGGTTGAAAGATTAAATGCTATTGACTTTTTAACAAAAGAACAAAAAAAAGAAATCGAACAAATAAGTTGGGAAATGTATGAGGATGTAATGGAAAGCACAAAAGTTTTTCAAGAATTTGTCACTTCTTTTCTCCAACCAATGCTTGATAAAAATGATATGCAAATCAATAAAGCGTTACTTGCTCATTTACCAAAAAGCATCCTATTAGAGGGAGAAGTTCTTAAAGTTACACCAGATCGAACAGGAATAGAATTATTTAAAGATCCTGTAAAAGATTTAAAATTAACTGGAAATGAAATCGAGAAATTTAACGCTTACACTTCTTACGATCGTGCTTTTAAGGAAAAGTATAATCAACAAAATGAAGTGATTAAAAAACATGTTCAACCAATTATTGATTCTGGAGATAAAGCAAAATTAAAGAAATTATTTTATTGTTTACCTGAATGTCCTATAAAGTTTACCATTATGATTGCATTCCAGGATTAAAAAGACATCATTTAGATGTCTTTTTTTATATTTTTTTCATATCTATAATAAGAGGGAGATGAAAAAATGAATAGTCTTAGAAAAAGTTCGTTTATTGTGGGTGTGTTTTTTGTTCTTGCGGCTATTACAGCGATCATAGGAGTCATTTTATATGATCCTATTTTAAACAATCCTGATTACTTAACAGAAGCTCCTAAATACGGAAATCAAATTGTATTTGGTGCAATTATGGAATTGATTTTGGTTATTTCTGCAATCGTAACTTCGACCACTATGTTTCCGATTCTCAGAAGATATAATGAAACGATTGCGCTTTGGCATATTTGTTTTCGATTTCTTGAAGCGGTTGTGATTACAATCGGTGTTATTAGCGTATTATCTCTTTTAACATTAAGCAGAGAATTTATAATAGCTGGAAGTGCAAATATTGAATCCTTTAAAATTACAGGTGCCGCTTTAAAAGCCATTCATGATTGGACATTTATGTTAGGTCCGAATTTCATGTTGGGACTAAACACTATTATGTATAGTTATATTTTTTATAGATCAAAACTTGTTCCAAGATTTATCCCTGTTTTAGGAATCGTAGGTTCTATCCTTGTTTTTCTTGCAGCTATATTAGAAATGTTTGGTGTAATTGACCAACTTTCTACTTGGGGAGGGGTTTTAGCACTCCCTGTAGCATTAAATGAAATGATTTTAGCTATTTGGTTAATTGTTAAAGGGTTTAATGATAAGAAATTTTGATATTTAGTCAAAAAAAAGAACTCGAAATAGAGTTCTTTTTTTTAATTATTTATTGTCTCATATATTCTGCGAATTCTGGGTTCATTGCTTCTACAACGTCCGATACAATAAGATTCCAAATAGCTGGCTTAAAATCCTTCCAATCGCATTCTTTAAGAGCTTTAATTATTTCTTCAATTTCTTTTTCGGAAATGTTTAAATGATATTTAGAAATGATTTTTGACACTTCATTTCTTAACCACTCTTCATTTGGTTTTTTATTCATAATTATCCCATCCTTTTTTTATTTTAAAATATTATACCTGGTTTTCTTTTGTTAATGTTTGATATTGAAGTTGGTATGGGAAGTCGTCTTCTCCATAAAAATCCGCATAATGCAACCAATCAAAACTTTCTTTTACATTGGTGACTTCTAAAACCGTATAAAGTTTCATTTTTGTTGGTTTTAAAATCCACACTTCGTGTGTGCGATCGACATCATGGACATAATCTTTTTCTTTGATTTTTTGACTATCTAAAATATATTCATTTGAAAGAAAAGTAGCAGGTTCATATACATAAAGAAATAATTCATCTTTATCTTGATTCTGACAACGAAGTAATTCTGGATGGATATGACAATGAATAATTGCTTTTATACAGCCTTCAAAAGTCTCACTCAAACAAATTCTAGGAATTTGTTTATTTTCTCTAGGAGAAGCTGTTTGTGGGATGCGAGGTGTAAATAAAAGCTCATCTTCATTTAATTTTTCCAAAGAAATATGATACATTATTTCCCACTTCCTTTTCGTTTCATTTTTTCATTTCTTAGTTCATTGCATCGAAGAAGTTCCTTTTCTAAAAACGAAATTTTTTCTGGTAAATCACGCCAAGATTCTGCATATCCTTTTTCGATTTTTTTCTTTAATTTTTCAAAATAAATATCCATTTTTTCTTGATTTTCAAAATATCTCGTTAAATCAGAGTTAAAAGCTCGATGAATATAAACAGCTAATCGATACGGTTTTTTTTGTCCCCCTTCAAGTTTGATGGTATCTACTGTAAGTGACTGTGTTAGATGACAATCTAAACTTTTACCTTGTTTAAAACTTGGATAATGGAACGATCTTCTTGATTGTTCTTCTTTTGTAGGAAAACGAAACGTAATATCTTTTTTTTCTTTCCAAAAAGGAAGCTCGTTTTGTAAAATTTCCTGCGCTAGTTTTAATTGTTTTAATCCTGTGTGTTGAATCCAGTTTATATCTTTATCGTCAAATTGTTTAGTTAATAAATCTTTATATTGATCCGAACCGTACATGCTATCCATCCTTTCTTATCTATAGTTGCTGCTATTCTATTATACCTGAAAAAAAATGGTATGAGAAATTATAATAAAAAAAGCATTCAAAAATGAATACTTTTTTGCCATAAGAATATGTCAAATTAAAAAATAATTATATGATTAATCATTCCTTCTTATAGTATAATAAAAAAGGAATTAAACTAACTAAAATGGGTGATGCGATTTGTTTAAAACAATGTTTTATGTACGCTACACAGGAGAAACTCCTGGAATTTCATTAAAAAAAGGGAGCGTTTATTCAGTTGTAAGGAAAGAACCAATAGATGAAGATTTAGTTCGAATTATAGATGAAACAGAATGCGATTATTTATTTAATTTATCAAATTTTAAAATTTTAAAAGATGAAGAAATCAACGATCTTGAAAAAAAGAAAGCTGAAAATCTTGTAAAAAAATGTAACGAACATATTGTTACATATGGACATGGAAATTTTTAAAAAAAGAAAAGCAATGGTTAATTCCATTGCTTTTTATTTACTTATTACTGTCTTTTTTCGGTACAACTTTTAACTCCATGCCAAGTGCATCTAGGTACTTGATCACAGTTAAAAGATTTGCTGCATTCTGACTATTTGGATTTTCCATTCGTGCAATAGCTGGTTGTTTTAATCCAGAAATAAGAGCAAGTTCGTTTTGCGTCATGTTTTGATCAGCTCTTGCATCCACGATTTGAGCGAGTAATCCTAGATAAATTTTTTTCTCATGAGTGAGTGAATTCATTTCTTTTTTTACGTCTTTCCATTCTTCCATTTCCATCTTCCTTCCTACGAATGCTTTATTCTGAAAGCTATTTTAACAGATAAAATTATTTTTTGGAAAAAATAATAAAAAGTAAGGAGAAAATTCTCCTTACTTTTTTTGGTTAAATAATATCGTGAATATTTGTGTTGTTGTCTAAACCAAGTGTTTTATTTGTTGTTGTTTTGATTGTATGAATAAGTTCTAGATGTTGTGATAAAGGTAATCCATAAGAAGGAATCATTTCTTTGATTTTAGGCTCCCAATTACGTAGATGATCGGGAAAACATTTTTTAATAACTTCTAGCATAACATGAACGGCTGTAGAAGCTCCTGGAGATGCGCCGAGCAATGCTGCGACGGAACCATCTGATGCGTGAATAACTTCTGTTCCAAATTGAAGCATACCTTTTCCTGCAGCAGTATCTTTGATGACTTGTACACGTTGACCTGCAACAATAATTTCCCAATCTTCACTTTTTGCGTTTGGAACAAATTCACGCAATTCTTCAATACGTTGTTCTTTTGATAACATAACTTGTTGAATTAAATATTTGGTAAGTGGAATGTTTTTCGCTCCTGCAGAAAGCATAGTCATTAAATTATTAGGCTTAACCGAACGAATTAAATCCAAATTAGAACCCGTTTTTAAAAACTTTGGTGAAAAACCAGCAAATGGACCAAATAGTAATGTTTTTTTGCCATCGATAAAACGTGTATCTAAGTGTGGAACAGACATAGGAGGTGCGCCAACTTTTGCTTTTCCATATACTTTCGCATGATGCTTTTCAATAATCGTTGGATTTTTACATGCTAAAAATAATCCGCTAACAGGAAAGCCTCCAATATGTTTTGATTCAGGAATACCTGTCTTTTGAAGCAGTGGTAAGCTTCCGCCTCCGCCACCGATAAAAACAAACTTTGCTTTATGGCGTTCTATTATACCTTTATCCAAATTTTTAACTTTTACTTCCCATGAATTGTCACTCATTCGTTTGATATCTTCTACACTGTGGTTATAATTTATTTGGACTTGTTTTGATTTTAAATGATCAAACATCATTCGTGTTAATGCACCAAAGTTTACGTCAGTTCCTGTATTTACTTTCGTTGCCGCAATAGGCTCCGTTGATGTACGATTTTTCATGATAAGTGGAATCCATTCCATTAATTTTTTAGGATCATCAGAAAATTCCATCCCTTGAAAAAGAGGATGTGTTGAAAGCGCTTTAAATCTTTTCATTAAAAAATCGACATCTTTGTCTCCTTGTACCATGCTCATATGAGGAATGCACATAATGAATTCTTGAGGATTATGGATAAGTTTGCGATTAACAAGATAAGACCAAAACTGCATCGATACTTGAAATTGTTCATTGATGTTTATTGCTTTACTAATATCAATACTTCCATCTGGTTTTTCAACCGTATAATTTAATTCACATAGAGCGGAATGCCCTGTTCCAGCATTATTCCATTCATTTGAACTTTCTTTTCCTGCGCTCTCTAATTTTTCAAAAATGCGAATATTCCAATCAGGTGCTAATTCTTTTAATAAAGTACCTAAGGTGGCGCTCATAATGCCTGCCCCAATTAAAATCACGTCTGTTTTGTTTTCCCCGTTACTCATTCTCTTCACCCCTGAAGTTTTATTTATAGTACTAGTATATCATTAATATAGTTATATTGCCAATTTTTATTATATCCTGGGTGAAGTTAACAATAAAAAAGCATTCCAATTGGAATGCTTTTTTAGATTGTACACGTTGTCTTGGTTATGCTGTTTTAAATTTCGGTTCATAATACGCATGTAATGCTTTTGCGATGCGTAATTCTTCTTCTAATACGTGAATGTTTTGAGATTGTTTTTCATTTTTAGGAAAGAAAAAATCTTTTTCTTCTTTTAGATTCACTTCGCCTTTGTCATTGTAAAGACAAAAATAATTTGGATACTCTTCTCCGTCTTTTCCTTTAATCACGAAATAGAAATTACGTTGATCAAACGACATTGCACGAGCAGTTCGATGATAATAAGCAAAAAATGTAACGTATTCATTTTCAAGTGATTGAGCAAATTCAATTTCTTCTTTTCTCCAGTGCAAATCATCGACTAGTTTAATAGGTAGTCCTGGCATCGACAAATCTGCTTCCATTTGGACATAATCAGGACGTTCTTCAATGATTTTTACTTTCTTCCCATCTAAACTAAAGCGATTACTCATCATTTTTTTGAAATCTTCTATTTTCATTTTATATCTTCCTCTCTCGTTAGATTACTTTTATTATAAAAGAAAAAACAACCTTTAGGTTGTTTTTATTGATTTATTATGAAAAAGCTTTTATAAGCGTTTCTTCCACATCCTCGCTTTTTGTCCCATCTTCAAATGTACATTGGAAACTAGTCTCATCTTCACATTCTGAGCAAATCACAATATTTGAAAGTCCGCCTTTAAAATCAATCGAATGAAAATGAGTTGAAATATGATCGCCTTCTTTATAAGGAAGACGTAAAGGTCCGCTAATTTCCTCTAAAATTCCATCACTTTCAAATTCAAGTGTTTTTTGATCTTTTGTGTTCATCATAAAAAAAGTGGAATCAGTTGACTGGCATTTTTTACATTTTAACTCCATAATTTTTAGTCCCATATTCTTCATTCCTTTTTCTTTTATTATAACAAAAAACAGCCTTTTGGCTGTTTTTTATTTTTAAAATCAAAAGTCACCAATATAGAAGTTTTGAATAGAAGAATCAAATAAATACAATAAAATTCAATTAATAACAAAAAAATAATGTTATTCATTCTTTTTTGATAATAACTAATGTAAATTCATTATTATTTACTCAAAAAGAAAACGAATGCGGTATTTTGATTTTTTGGTAATAAACTCAGTTAATGCTTCAAAAAGAGAAAAAAAGGTCTTTTGATTGCTTGAAAAATTAATTCCATTTGGTAAAGTAGGAGATTTCAATGTGATTGTTTTTAACTTATTTTTATCGAAACAAGTTAAAAAACGAAGAGGATATTCATTTGATTGAAGTTGGAATTCATGAATATCTTCATTTTGGAAATAATTAAAAACACTAAATGAAAGTCCAAAAGGATTTTCTAAAACTAATAGTATATGCTCCAAAAAAAGAACATATTGAGCTAATTCTTGTTCAATTTCCACATTCTTTTCTAAAGCAGAAAGTATGTGTTCATCTTCAATCATTTCTAAGGGGAATCCCTCAGTTTTTAATTTTTGAACTTTTCCGTCATGCACAATACGAAAGATTTCTTTTCTCTCTTTTCTAATCGAATAAAAGATTTTAACTTCTTCTACAACAGATTGATAAAAAACGTTGCAACATAAAATTAATTCACCATATTCTTTTGTTAAAATATTTGGTTGAATATCTAAAAGTTTAATGCAAGGTTGGATAAAAATATTATCCATGCGTTCTTTGTAGAAAGCAGGGAACTTCGTTAATTGCAATAACTCATCTTTTAATACTTTATTTTTAGAAATTTCAAGTAAAGCATGTTGAAGTAAGCAAGATTGAATTTTTTTGCTATAAGGATGTGTTTTGTTTTTGGAAGAAAAAGTAATCCAACGGTTTTTATCTGCTAATATTTGTACATTTACACCAAGATCTTTAGCAGAAACAGTCATATAATATTGTTCATTTTTAATTTTATAAGAAAATGAAAAATTAGACATAGTAAATTCCTTTCGTAATGAATTAATAGATTCATTATATCATAAAGGCAAAAAGGATTGATAGATCGACTTTTAGATAGAAAAAAATCAAAAATGAATGGTTTTTTGGTATCAAAACACTAACCGAACTAAGTTCGGTTAGTGTGAGATTGGGCACCATGAATAACCGTTTGTTGCATATTTAATTCGAAGACTTTTTAAAGAAAATAAATCAATCGCAAGATAACCGATAACTTCATCGGAATCCTTAAAGATGTGAGTAGGAAGTTCTTTGATCTTTAATTGTTTTTGTGCAATGCTATAAATACAAAATGTTGATTTTTCTCGTGTATAAGGAACATAAATGTTTTCTTTTTTTGTATTTGGTTGAACTTTCAATTTCGTTGAAAAAGGAAGGGGGAACACCAAAGAATTTGATAGTTTTTCAGACGTTTGAATTAAATAATCGCTTGTCACACTTTTGGGAAATAAGAAAAAAATATCATGTTCATGCTTATCCCACGAAAGTTGAAATGTTGGAAATATTATATTTAACCATTTATGTTGATGAGAAGGGAAAAATTGTTTAAATGTATCAAATGAATAAAGAACTAGATTACCAACTAGTAGTTTAAGAATAATGTCTTGCTTTTCATTTTCTGCGTAAGCGTATTCGTACAAATAAAGATTAGGTTGAATTCCTATCGTAAGAGAAGGGTCTCGATTTAGTAGATCTAGTTTTGGATTGGATTCAACGGTTATATTATGCACAATTTGTCGCTCAAATGCCTTCATTTTTACATTTTCTGTTAAAAAATGGTATAAGTCATTATAATAAATAAAAAGTGTCACATTTGAGGGTTTTTCGATCCATTTTTCGTCTTTATACGTTAAAAAAACGACTGTATAGGTAGGCAATCCTTTATCAATGAAATGGCGTATGATCTTTCTTGATAATTTTAATTTTTTTTCCACTTCTTTTAATGTACAAAAATGATTAGAGTGAAATTCTTTGAAATTGGACAGAGCTTTAACAGAACTTCCGTTTTCTACAATGACTTCTATTTTTTTGTTATGATGATCAATCTTATTTTTTCTTGTATATGGAAACATAATATTTTCACCTCATATTTATACTTCATGATTCATTTATGAAAACCTATTTTGATAAAATAAAACACGTTGGTTATAACCAACGTGTTTTATTTTATGTCTAAGTATGTAAGTATATAAACTATTTTCGCCATTTAAATAAAGCAGATGCCCAAGCAAGCCCAGCACCAAAGCCAGCAAGTATAATATGATCGCCTTCTTTGATTCTTCCTGATTGAACTTCATCTGCAAGAGCAAGCGCTACACTTGCGGAAGAGGTATTCCCGTAGTATTGGACGGCGCGCGTGGCTGTTTTATCTAATGAGAATTCTAAATTTTCAACTGCTTTTTCAATGATACGGAGGTTTGCTTGATGTGGAATAAGATAATCTAAATCATTCACTGTCATGTATGCTTTTTCTAATGTTTCTTTTACGACGACAGGGATTTTTGTCGATGCGAAATTAAATATAGCCTCTCCGTCCATATAAGCGCGATGATTCGCTTCTTCTTTCATATATTCTGAACCCGACCCGTCAGAACCAACTGAATGAGCTAATAAACCGAATCCTTTTGACGTTTGACCTACAACAGCCGCTCCTGCACCATCTCCAAATAAAATATTTAATTTTCTCTCGCTTTTGTTTTCAAATATCATATTTCGAGAACATTCCTCCACGCCAATAACCAACACGTTACGCGCAAATCCTGTTTGAATATATTGACATGCATTTAATAAAGCAAATACAAAACCTGAACACCCTACACTCATGTCATAAGCGCCTGCAGTTGTGGGAATACCGAGACGATCTTGGATTTTACAAGCGATAGAAGGATAAATTCTCTCTTGTGTGACAGTGGAAATAATCACAAAATCAATGTCAGAAGGATGGATTCCAGCATGTTCGATTGCTGCTTTTCCTGCTTCATATGCCATATCTGTCATCGAAATGTCGCCTTTTGTAAAACGACGTTCTTTAATTCCTGTCATTTTTTCAATGGTTTTCCCACTAATTCTACATGTTTTGGTAAAAAAATCATTGGTCACAATATGTGGTGGTACGTAACTTCCTACTCCGAGAATGCCTGCATTTTGTAGCATTATATCTTCTCCCTTTTCCATAAAGTTCCTAACTATCTAACTTTAGCAAATTTTATCAGTTTTTGAAAGATGAAAAAACTTTATTTTGTAAATTTTCTGTTAAATTTCCTTCCAACATATATTAAAAAAAGAAGTAACGCGCTTCTTTTTTTAATATATGTTAAAATAGATGTATTAAATAAGAAAAGGGGAAGAATAGATGAGCTATCGTGTAGAAAATGAAGAAATGAGATTTTTAAATAAAGTGTCGCAAGCGCTAGAAAATTTAGAAAAAGAAATTAAATATTTAGAAGTAGATATTTACGATATTCCGACTCCTGATAGTCGTTATCCGTACAATGAAGAAACAGAAGTAGATGATTATATCTTTTATTTTACGTATAAAGGGGAAAATTTCTCGGTTCAACCATCTGCTTTTAAAGGATTTAAATTAGAAATTATAAAAAAAGACGTGATTAAAACGTTAACTTTTACGATGAAAGAAAAAACGCCAACGTTGAAAAAAATATGGAAAGAAACATTAAAAGAACTTGAAGAAACGTTAAATTTAAAAGAAGAAGCGGGTTATTTCTTTTATCAATGGTGTAGAGAGCAAGATATTTCTGCTTTTGGAAACCCAGAAAAAGATAAAACGTGTCAAAGAATGTATGAATTAATAACAAAAGAAATGGATCCTAAAAAAATTGAAACGATGCTTGAAGAACGATATAAAGTGTCCAGTAGTAGAATCGATCTTAAATTTAAAAATGATGTAACAAAAGAAATAGATATTCAATTTCACGCATTTTTAGATGGTTTACGTTATTTTGTTATAGTAAAAAAAGATGTTTTTTGCTTTAGAACAAAAGAAGAAGCGTTTGAATTTGTTGAAAAAGAAACGATGAATATCGTCAAAAAAAGCTTAAAAGAAAGCATTGAAAAATACAATGAAATACAAGAAAGAGTAAATAAAAACGTATAGCTATTTGCAATACGTTTTTTTAGATTAATTTTTTATTTATAGAAAATTAGGCAATATTTTATATAGGAAAAAAAACAAAGCAAATACACTAACTGCTACAATTGAAAGCATTCTGAACACAAAGATAACTTTCTTATATGTTCGTTTGATGAAAAATGTACTTAAAAACAAATCCGATACTACGAGTAAAAATAACGGTGTTGCTTCTTTTTCATAAATATCTTTTTTATGTAAATTTGCTGTTTCGTTACTCAATTTTACTCCAATCCCTTCTGGAAAATTTACACAATTATCTGGGATACACATTTTATGTATTTTTTCAATTTCTTTTGTTTTTTCTTTATTTATTTCAGAGATGTCATAATAAATGGATACTAGTTTAAACACTAA
>Ga0207655_1000453_pt1 | contig 53763 bp, 51 predicted proteins | sample KBSM44metaG_FD_184398 | JGI IMG/M metagenome (GOLD analysis project Ga0207655, IMG submission 184398) | Miscanthus rhizosphere microbial communities from Kellogg Biological Station, Michigan, USA - KBS M4-4 metaG (SPAdes) (version 2) | ecosystem: Host-associated > Plants > Roots > Rhizosphere >...
CGGCCAGCAGATTGAGCCCCGAATAGCCGGCACCGAAATCGTCGATGGCCGTCTTGAAGCCGAATTCGCGGTATTCACGCAGAATATTGGTCAAATGGCGATAGTTATCTACGTGCTCGCTTTCCAGGGTTTCGAAAATCAGACGGTCGATCGGGAAATTGTGTTTCCTGGCGGCCTCCAGGGTGCTGCGAATGCATAACTCTGGACGATAGACGGCGTTGGGCATGAAGTTGATCGACAAGTGTGTCTGCATATTAAGCGCGGCCGCGCCTTCGATGGCGCGAGTCCGGCAGAGTTGGTCGAAACGGTAGCGGTTGTCTTCTGTAACCTGGTCCAGCACGGTTAACGCGCCTTCACCGGCCGGTCCACGAACCAGCGCCTCGTAGGCGTAAACCGACTCGTCACGCAGATCCACGATGGGCTGATAGGCGAAGGAAAAATCGAAGCCCAGCGGCTCGCTTTGCTGGCAGCCCAGGCACCCGGATCGGGGCGAGGTCAATGAAGACGGAAATTTGGTCACTCGATCACTCCATGCCGTTGAACCGGCGAAGATCACAGTTTATCTGGAGGGCCGGATCCTTGCGCCCGACAGAATCGGTAGTACAGTTCCGACTACTGGCTGAACGAGGAATTCATATGGCGCAAAAACAGGAAGAGGACGACAAGGTCCGTCTCGATAAATGGTTGTGGGCAGCGCGTTTTTATAAAACACGGGCCTTGGCCAAGGCTGCGATCGAGAGCGGCAAAGTGCATTGTCGAGGAGAGCGCTGCAAGCCTGGCAAAGAGCCACGCATTGGCGACGAATTCGAGATTCGCACCGGCTTCGAGGAAAAGACTGTAGTGGTCCAGGCCCTGTCGATCGTGCGTCGTGGCGCGCCGGAAGCTCAGACACTGTATGCGGAGACCGAGGCCAGTATCGCCAAGCGCGAGGCGGCTGCGGCGATGCGCAAGGCCGGGGCGATGGGCGTGACCACCGATGGCAAACCCAGCAAGAAGCAGCGGCGGGATCTGTTTAAATTTCGTGGGAACAGTAGCGGCGAATAAAAAATCGCAGCTTGCCGGTCCTGACTCAAGACCCGTCAAAGGCTGCGATTTTTTTCAGTGGTCGTCGATTATCGTGCGGACACGATGGTCATCCGCGAAATCACCGGCAACTTGCCCAGCAGCCCGAAAATCGGCGCCGTGACCTTCAGCCAGAAATTCGCCGCGTGATAGGCGAACGGCGTGTAATAACCCCAACCCAGCGCCCACACCGACAGCAGCAGACCACCGATGTAATCGTCCTGGCCCCAGTGCGCGCCGGCTACCAGACGCGGCAGCATGAACAGCAGCGCCAGGCCCCAGATCGTCAGGAACTGGCCGGCTGAACGACTGAACACCCCCATGAACAGCGCCCAGATCAGCAACACCGAAGCGTGGTCACCGGGGAAACTCTGGCTTGAGCGATCCTTCAGCTCAAAGGCCTTCTCCAGATGCGGGAAGTAATCGCTCATATGGACGGCGCCTTCGAGCACCATGGAGGGACTGTTGTGCTGCCAGCCCATGTGATCGGCGAATTTGGAAAACAGCGCGCGGATGACCACCATCAGCAGCAGGATCGAGAAAAATCCGAAGAAGGCGCGACGTACATCAATCGCCTTGAAGACCCAGTCGCCCTTGATCAGCAACGTCAGCAGAATCAGTCCGACGACAACATCGAACGGGCGCAGACTTGCAATTGCCCAGATGTGGAGCCATATGGGGTTGCTGGCCAGCGGAGTATTGAGTGAGCGGAACAGCCACTCGTCGAAAACCACACACAGCATCTGGCCTGTAGGCCATAACCAGAAAGCCAGTAGTGCCAATGGCACCGTATTGCACAGAAGCAGCCGGCCGAGGTTCCACCTTGATTGGAACAAACCCGGATTGTTCATAAAATGCCTCCCGTGGCTGAACACAGGCATCAAAATGGATGCCAGAAGCGCGGGATTTTCATTCTTTGTAACCATTTTGTCATTAAAATCAGATACCTAAACCTATGACCGATTTCCTCGATACCGATTACACCCAACGCTTCATCTTCGATGACAGCGACACGCGCGGCGAACTGGTGTCGCTGGAACGCAGCTACGCCGAAGTGCTCGCCAAGCACCCGTATCCGGAGCCGGTTGCGCAATTGCTGGGCGAATTCATGGCTGCCGCGTCGTTGCTGGTGGGCACCCTGAAATTCGATGGCTTGCTGATTCTTCAGGCGCGCTCCGAAGGCCCGATTCCTCTGTTGATGATCGAGTGCTCCAGCGAGCGTGAGATCCGTGGCCTGGCCCGTTACGAGGCTGACCAGATTGCCCCCGACGCGACCCTCGCCGACCTGATGCCTGACGGCGTTCTGGCCCTGACGATCGACCCGACCGTAGGCCAGCGCTATCAGGGCATCGTCGATCTCGACGGCGAAACCCTGTCCGACTGTTTCACCAACTACTTCGTCATGTCCCAACAGGTCGGCACCCGCTTCAAGCTCTGCGCCGATGGTCGTCGCGCCCGTGGCCTGCTGCTGCAGCAACTGCCGGCCGATCGCCTGAAAGATGAAGAAGAGCGCGCCGCCAGCTGGCAGCACATCACCGCGCTGGGCAACACCCTGACCGCTGATGAACTGTTGAGCCTGGACAACGAAACGGTTCTGCATCGTCTCTACCATGAAGAGCAGGTCCGTCTGTTCGATGTGCAGAAACTGCGTTTCCACTGCAGTTGCTCCCGTGAGCGTTCGGGCAATGCTCTGGTCAGCCTGGGTCTGGAAGATGCGCAGCAATTGGTGGCCGAGCAGGGTGGCAGTGTCGAGATCGATTGCCAGTTCTGCAACCAGCGCTACCTGTTCGATGCGGCGGATATCGCTCAATTGTTCGCTGGCGCGGGCGTCGAGACGCCGTCAGATACCCGGCACTAAAACGGTTCAGCGCAGGTAAATTCACTGCTCAACGACGGAATAACGCCGTTACGACGGGAGGGCCCTACTCTTTTTGGGCTTTTCTGGCATAATCCGGCCCACTTTTTTCGCGGTAGTAGTGCACGACTTTCTACTACAAAACGTTTGGAGCACACTCGGCCACTGGCCGACGGGGAACCTCATGACGCAAGCCAATAACGCCGTGTACACCGATCTGAGTGTTGATGATCTGGTAAAAGAAGCCCTGAAACGCGGTGAAGGCGAGCTTGCCGATACCGGCGCTCTGGTTGTTCGCACCGGTCACCGCACCGGCCGTTCGCCAGTCGACCGTTTCATCGTTGAAGAGCCTTCCACCCAGGCTGCCATTGCCTGGGGCCCGATCAACCGCAAGTTCCCGTCCGACAAGTTCGACGCACTGTGGGCTCGTGTTGAAGCATTCAACAACGCGCAAGAGCATTTCGTTTCCCACGTGCATGTAGGCGCGGCCGAAGATCACTACCTGGCCGTGAAGATGACCACCCAGACTGCCTGGCAGAACCTGTTCGGTCGTTGCCTGTTCATCAATCCGGCCCAGTACAACCCGGCCGGTCGCGAAGAGTGGCAAGTGCTGAACGTCGCCAACTTCGAGTGCGTGCCTGAGCGTGACGGCACCAATTCCGACGGTTGCGTGATCATCAACTTTGCCCAGAAGAAAGTGCTGATCGCCGGCATGCGTTACGCCGGTGAAATGAAGAAAGCCATGTTCTCGGTGCAGAACTTCCTGCTGCCGGCCGCTGACGTGCTGCCAATGCACTGCGCTGCCAACATCGGCGAAGAGGGCGACGTGACCCTGTTCTTCGGTCTGTCGGGCACCGGCAAGACCACCCTGTCCGCCGACGAAAGCCGTTACCTGATCGGTGACGACGAACACGGCTGGGGTGAAGGTGTTGTGTTCAACATCGAAGGCGGCTGCTACGCCAAGTGCATCGACTTGTCCGAGAAGAACGAGCCGGTCATCTGGAAAGCCATCAAGCACGGCGCTGTGCTGGAAAACGTCGTGATCGACGACGCCAAGCACGCCGACTACGCCGATGTCAGCCTGACCCAGAACAGCCGCGCAGCCTACCCGCTGGAGCACGTTGCCAAGCGTTCCGAGAAGAACCTGGGCGGCGAGCCCAATGCTGTAATCTTCCTGACCTGCGACCTGACCGGCGTCCTGCCGCCAGTGTCGATCCTGAACAACGAGCAGGCGGCCTACCACTTCCTGTCCGGCTACACCGCACTGGTGGGCTCGACTGAAATGGGTTCGGGCAGCGGCATCAAGTCGACCTTCTCCACCTGCTTCGGCGCACCGTTCTTCCCGCGCCCGGCTGGCGAATACGCTGAGCTGCTGATCAAGCGCATCAAGGGCTTCGGCTCCAAGGTCTACCTGGTCAACACCGGCTGGACCGGCGGTGGCTACGGCGTGGGCAAACGCTTCAACATCCCGACCACCCGCGCCGTGATCGCAGCGATCCAGAGCGGTGCATTGATCGGTGCTGAAACCGAACACCTGGACACCATCAACCTGGACGTGCCACTGGCCGTACCGGGCGTCGAAACCAACCTGCTCAACCCACGCAACACCTGGGCTGACAAGGCTGCGTACGACGAAGCTGCCAAAGCACTGGCCGGTCTGTTCATCGAGAACTTCAAGAAGTTCGACGTGAGCGACGCGATCAAGGCTGCCGGGCCTAAGTTGTAAGACTTAGTTCTGGTGAATGAAAAAGCCGCCTCTTAGGGGCGGCTTTTTTGTGGGTGATTGGTTGGACTTCGTTGTCAGATCAACAGCCATTATTCCCGCAGAGTCCGCGCTAAACAGCCAGAATAATGCTACTTAAGGAGCCTCGAACTCCTAAGCATTTTTTCTCCAGCCATCATGGCCATTGCCGTCTGGTATGCAGCACTAGCAGCACTTCCACAACATCAACTTTGATTGCGTAGATGATGACGTAGTTTGGGGTGACGACGATTTCGCGGGTGCCTTCCGCGATACCTTTTCGGTATATGGCTGGGTGCTGGCGAGCGCTTTCTCCTTTCAGTTCGAAAACCTCATCGAGCTCAATCGCTGCAACGGGATTTTCCTGTCCGATACGCTCCATGATGTTGTCTCGGTCATCCAGCGCCTCTTGGCGCCAGACTAACCTCATCAACGTACTCGCTGACGCAGGGCATCACGCTTGGCGGCAAATATCCTTCGAGCGTCTTCATCGCTGACGCTGGGTCTTGGGTCATCAATGCTGATTTGTACCTGTTGCTTGACCCATTCTTCATACGCAGCGGCTTCATGAGCTTGTTTCATCGCTTCGGCGCGATCAGGGCGGTCATAGGTTTTTATTTGAAGAGGGTCATAACCGGAGGCGTCCACATCGAAGTGATTGATACCCACTCCTTGTAGGTAGGTCACAAGTGTTTCGAACCGCTTGAACAGCCGCACCTGGCCACTGCGTTGTGCTGCCAGTGAATACTCTTTGCTTCCTTGCTGAACTTGAATCGACCAGCCACCGGGCTTGGCGACGATATGTGCACTACTGATCGAACCGTTCTCAAACAGTCGCGTGAGAGTGCTGTGATCAATGGTTTCAGTGGTCATGAAAGCAAGCCCTTGGTTGAGCAATGGCTCCCATCGTACGCAATCAATAATAGTTTGCGAAATCCAGATTCTTAAGTTTTGCGCCGGAAATGTCAGCGTCAGTGTTTGAGATAGAGGCAGGCAGTTCTAGCCATGAACACGCCTGCCTGAGGAGTTCGTCAGGCCGGGGCTTTCCAGCTGAGCATTTCTGCTGGGCGACTTGCAGCAGGTCACAGCCGTCTTTGGTCAGCAGGTAGAGGGCGTGGGTGATGTGCGGGATGTCTTCGACGTCGGCGTGTTTGAAGCAGAGGCAGTAGAGGGTTTGCAGCAGGTCGCTGGAGGCGCGCAGGCGCTGGACGGCGCATTCGAGGATATCTTGCGGGTTGGCCTCGGTGTCGATGACCAGGGGCTTGGTGTCGGTGAGGTTGGAGTCGACGGGGCGGTAGCGATCGGAGTGGAGCTCGTTCCATGATTTCATTTTTTCTATCTCTGTAGGTATCGATGAACCGCTGCTACCGTGACCAAGCGGTGGAGGCGGACTGTGTTCAAGTTGGTCAAACCGGCAGAGATAACCCGGTACGCCGAAGCGTCCCAAACACAGCCCGCCATAAAGCATGCCGACAGAAAGAGCTCGGCAGCATACAAGGGCATGTATCAGTTATCTCTGTTTTTCAGGTGACCAAACCTGAATCGCTGATTGGGCAGCGACACTCACAACTATAGATTTGGGCTAACAGGCACCGATAGAAGACAAGGCGCCGCTGCCTGTAGGAACGGGATGCAGATCCGGGCAGGCCGTTCCTACAGATCAATCACGGTTTCAACGAATCGCCCGATACGCCTCAACATCCAGCACACTCGTCGTCAGCCCGCTCGCCGGGGTGTAGATCGTGCCTTTTACCGTCGAGAACGGAACGCCTTTGCTGCCCAGCGAAACGTAGCGTTCGCCTTGATCCAGTTCGGTGAACCAGGTGTAGGAGCACTTTTCCATGGCCTTGTATTTCGCTGCCGCATTGACGATGGCGGCGGCATGGTTGCGAAGGTCGGCGTCGGAGAGGTTGAGGTTTTTTTCGAGGACGGTGCCCCAGCGTTTCAGGCAGACCTCTGCAAAGTGGCGGACGATGAGACCCGGTTCGGCCAGCACTTTGGGACCACTGTTGCCATCGGCGGAGGCGTTGCCGACCAGGGTGGCGTGACGGCCGGGCATGGGGAAGATGCTGGTCTTGGTGCTGGTCGCGGTTTGTGGGATGACGCAGCTGAAGCCTTTGGATCGTTCGTCCCGTGCATAGAAGCCCACATACTCTTTTACGTTGGTGTTGAGCTTCACCCGGTGTTCCTGAAAGTTACCGATACCGGGCACGGGATCAATGGCGAAGATATTCACTGGAATGTTTTTCAGCGCAGTGTCGTTGAACATGGCATTGGCCAGCATGTGGCAACTTATGCCGCCACGGCTCCAGCCCACCAGATTGACTTTTGTTGGAATGACACCGTCCTTGCGGAAAGTTTTAATGATCTGCTCCTGTAACTTCTGTTGCGTGATGCTGCGGTCGCCGTAGTTGTACTTGCGCCATAGCCACGAGCCCTCGACTTTTACATCTTCAATCGGAATGCCTGCCGCTTTGAGGCGGTTATATTCTGCTTCGGTCAGTTGCTCGCGCTGCCAGTCGCATTTGCCTTTGATGATGTTCATCGCGTGCTGGACGTTTTCCTCCCAGCCCTTGCCGAACAGGGTTCCGCTGAGGCCATAGTCCTTGGATTTGGTGAACAGGTCATCGGCCTGCAGGTTACTGGTGCCGGGGCCATCGACCACGATCCATTCGGCGAACTCGCGACCAGAGTGATGGGAGGCAAGTGTGGAGACCAGTTCGCCATCCCAATAATTTTCGTGGGTGTTATCAAACTTTGTCGAACCTGTACCGCAAAAGAAAATAGTTAGCGTAGTCATGTTGTTGCTCTGGGTTGATGAAAGAGCAAACAGGCTAGTTCTGAACTTCGCAGTAATGGAAGTGAAGGGTTGTTTCGAACTTTGTAAGTTTGGATGGTGTCGTTAATTATTTATTCGTTGTCTTGCAACTTCCAGCAAGTCGCAGCCGTCCTGCGTCAACAGATAAAGCGCATTGACGATGTTGGGGATGTCTTTGACATCGGCCTGTTTGAAACACAGGCAGTAAAGAGTTTCCAGCAGGTTGTTGGCCGCCCGCAGCCGCTGATCGGCGGCATCAAGGAGATCGCGGTGGCTCGCTTCGGTATCAATGATCAGCACGGGCGTTTCGCTATAGCTGGTTGTGAGTGCGCGGTATCGGGTGTTTGACGGTTTGAACATGTTCATGATCGGGGTGTGTCCTTTACGAAGTCGCTGTGGCGGGCCGACACAGTGTTTTCAGTCGCGCCGGCCACTATAGAAGGGTGCCCTCGAGCGGGACAAGACAGCCGCGATGGACAGAATTCGTAGGGGTTTTTCCGGGGTTCGGGTATTTGCCCTACGCATTTTTGCGGTGTTTTCACAGCCAAACCCTGACGGAAGAAATTTCCCACGCGTTTGTCGGGCGATTCCCGGTAAACCTCTGTATGGTGCGCGCCAGAATCCGTAGGGCGTTTCCAGACGTCCGACACACGCTTAAAGGGAATTAGGTATGCAGTGGCTACGAATGGCCTCGATCATCTTGCTGTGGGCCAGTGGTTGTCGTTTGACGGTGGCCTCCGACACGGGCAATGGGCTGGCGCTGGCCAACCTGGAGCGCAGCGGTTGGCCCGATGCACTCACCACTCAAGCCAACATTGACACAGCTTCCCGCGCTGAAGTGTTGATCTTCGGCAAGGCTCTGCTGGCGAGCGAAGCGCTGGACGAAACGGGACTCAAACAACGACTGGGCGTGCAGCAAATGCAGCTCAAGTCGATCCGACAAGTGCGCGACGGTCTGTGGGATCGCTTGCTCCATACCTATCGCAACGCCAGTCAGAATTGCGACGAACAAGCGTTTTGCCCGCGGGTGCGCAGCGTCGCCGACTTGCGTCAGTTGGCGGCGGCATTTACGGGCGATATCAGCCCGGCCCATGCACTGTGGGCGAGCAAGAGCCTGGACGTGCATGAGCGGGTACTGGATGAGCAATTGCGGGTGGCCGTCCTGCGGCCATAGCGCTTTGGCGGGTGTCAGGTTGAAGAGGTTTCACCCGTTGTCCCGGCGGAAGCCCAGGGCGGTGGAAAGTTGTCGGGAGAGGGCGTACATCCACCCAGTAACAGGGATGCAAGGATCAGGGCGAAGGGCAGTTTCAAAGGCTTTGACATGTTCACTCCTTGATAAAAATCCATGGGCATCGGCCGTCCTGGCTCGAGGCGTGACGGACATTACCTTCAGGTCGATTCACGCGGCGATGAACAAAGTGTTTCATTTGTTTGATCCCGTGGCGTGGCTGCCGACGCTGTATCATCCCGTATCGATTTGCCCCCCGACCTTTTCTCGATTCGCTGCGATCGCCCGCTAGGCTGTTGGCATCACGGCGGTCAACGGAGTGACAGCGAATGCACAACACCCTGGAACAGGTTTTCGGTTATCCACAATTTCGACCCGGTCAGGAAGCGGCAATCAGCGCTGTGCTGGCCGGGCGCTCGGCGGCGGCGATTTTTCCCACGGGTTCCGGCAAGTCCCTTTGCTACCAGGTCCCGGCGCTCCTGCTGCCGCACCTGACGCTGGTGGTTTCGCCGTTGCTGGCACTGATGCAGGATCAGCTTGAGTTCTTGCGGCGCCACGGCATTTCGGCGGGGAGCATCGACTCGGCACAGAGCCGCGAAGATGCCAACGACGTGATGACCCGTGCCCGTTCGGGCGAATTGAAGATTCTGATGATTTCCGTTGAGCGCTTGAAGAACGAGCGCTTCCGCAATTTTTTGCAGCGGGTGCCGATCTCGCTGCTGGTGGTGGATGAGGCGCACTGCATCTCCGAATGGGGCCATAACTTCCGGCCCGACTACCTCAAGCTGCCGGACTACCAGCGCCAGTTCAACATTGCGCAGACCTTGCTGCTGACTGCCACGGCAACGCCGAAAGTCATCGCCGACATGCAGGCGAAATTCGCCATCGCCGCCGAGGATGTGGTGACCACCGGTTTCTACCGGCCCAACCTCAATCTGCTGGTGGAGCCGGTACGCGGTGAGGACAAGCGTCGACGGCTGGTGCAGTGGATGGCCGAGCGTGCGGGTCAGCCGAGCGTCGTCTACGTCACCCTGCAGAAAACCGCCGAACACATCGCCGAGCATCTGGAGCGCAATGGCATCCAGGCCGAGGCTTACCACGCCGGGTTGCCCCACGAACAACGTGAAGCGATCCAGAAGCGCTTCATGGGCGGGCAGTCCAATTGCATCGTCGCCACCATCGCGTTCGGCATGGGCATCGACAAGAGCGACATCCGCAACGTGGTGCATTTCGACCTGCCCAAATCCATTGAAAACTACAGCCAGGAAATCGGCCGCGCCGGGCGTGACGGGCAACCTTCCGACTGTCTGGTGCTGGCCAACCGCGACAGTCTCAATGTGCTGGAAAACTTCGTCTATGGCGACACGCCGGAGCGCGACGGCATTCGCCATGTGCTGGACGAGTTACAGGCCGCTGCACCTGAAGGTCAGTGGGAGTTTTTACTCGGGCCGCTGGCGGATCAGAGCAACATCCGTGCGCTGCCATTGAAGACGTTGCTGGTGCAACTGGAGCTGCGAGGGCTGATTGCCCCGCGCTACGCGTATTACGCCGAATACCGTTTCAAATGCCTGCTGGAGCCCGAGGCGTTGCTTGAGCGTTTTGAGGGTGAGCGCAGGGATTTCGTCGCGGCGATCATCCAGACTTCGAGCCGCGCGCGGACCTGGGCCACGGTGAATTTCGAGGCGATGTATTCGCAATATTCGGCCGAGCGAAATCGTGTGGTGAAGGCGCTCGATTACTTCCAGGAGAAGGGCTGGGTCGAGCTGGAAAGCAAACAGATGACCGAGGTCTACAACGTGCTGCACAGCGCCTTCGACAGCCAGGTCCTGAGTGGCGAGTTGCATGATGACTTCTCCCGCCACGAACAGGCCGAAGTGGCGCGGATTCACGCGATGCTCGAATTGTTCGCCACCGAGCGTTGCCTGGGTCACCGACTGGCGGAGTACTTCGGTGATCACAATGCCCCCGAGCATTGCGGGCATTGTTCGGTGTGCCACGGGCAGGTCGCCCGGCTGCCGTCACCTCCGGCGTTGCCGGCGCTTGTGGATAAAAGTTTTCCGGCGTTGTGCGGCGATTTTATCCACAGGCATGAGCAACTGACCGGCAGTGTTCCTTCGGCGGAGCGGCTGACGCGGTTTCTGTGCGGGATCAGTGTGCCGCTGTTTACCAAACTCAAGGCGCGAACCATCTCCGGGTATGCGGCGCTGGAGGACTACCCCTACGCGGACGTGCGGGCGTGGGCTCAGGCGCATCTCTGAGGCATCGAATCCATTTGCTGAATGTCGATCATCACGGCAATAAACTTCAAAAATGCCCGGTGGCTGACTATGGTGAAGGCTGTCTTCGGATCGCCCACAAGAGAACAACATGAGCCAGACATCCTTCGAAATTCAGCGGGCCGCCGTGATCGGCGCCGGCACCATGGGCCGTGGCATTGTCATGTGCCTGGCCAACGCCGGCGTGTCAGTGCAATGGGTCGACAACAATCCACAGATGCTTGAGCAGGCGCTGAAGACGGTGGCCGATACCTATGCGCACAACGTGCGTCAGGGGCGGATCGATCAGGCCGAGGCTGATGCGCGAATCGCCCGGGTCAGCGCGGCGGCGGATTATGTGGCGATCCGCAACGTCGACCTGGTGATTGAAGCGGTGTACGAGAACCTCGAGCTCAAACAGAAGATCTTCCGTGAGCTCGATGGCGTGCTGAAGCCAGAGGCGCTGCTGGCGAGCAATACTTCGGCGCTGGACATCGACGCCATTGCCGCCGCGACACGGCGGCCGACTCAAGTGCTGGGCCTGCATTTCTTCAGCCCGGCGCACATCATGAAACTGCTGGAAATAGTCCGTGGCGCGCAGACCTCACCGGCTGTGCTTGAAGCCGCTCTGGAGCTGGGCAAGCGCATGGGCAAGGTCAGTGTGGTGTCGGGCAACTGCCACGGTTTTATCGGCAACCGCATGCTCCATCCATACGTGCTCGAAGCGCGCAAGATGTTGCTCGAAGGGGCGTATCCACATCAGGTCGATGCGGCGTTGCAGAGTTTCGGTTTCGCCATGGGGCCGTTTCGCATGTACGACGTGGTCGGCATTGATCTTGAGTGGCGTGCCCGCGAGCTGGCCGGCAAAGGGCAGGACGCGCCCGAGGTTCAGGTGGATAACCGCTTGTGTGAACTGGGTCGCTTCGGTCAGAAGTCCGGCAACGGTTACTACCATTACGAACCAGGCAGTCGTCAGGCCGAGCATGATCCTGAAGTGGACGCACTGGTGTTGAGCGTCAGCGAAGGTCTGGGATTTCATCGCCGTGAGATCGGGTCCGAGGAGATCCTTGAGCGCTGTCTGCTGGCGTTGGTCAACGAGGGCGCGAAGATCCTGCAGGAAGGGATTGCCGAGTCGGCGCATGACATCGATCAGGTTTACCTGAACGGCTATGGCTTCCCTGCGGAGAGGGGCGGGCCGATGGCCTGGGCGGACGATCAGGGGCTGGCAGATATTCACAAGCGGCTGCTGGCGCTGGAAACGCGGCAGGGAGATCAGTGGCGACCGGCACAATTGATTGGCGAGCTGGCGGCGCGAGGAAAGGGTTTTTACCTTTAGACTGAGCCGATCACTCAAGGAATCGACACTGATGTCCAACCCGATGCCGCAACGCGCCGATTACCCGCATTTCCAGCCGATCACCACGCGCTGGCACGACAACGATGCCTATGGCCACGTCAACAACGTCACCTACTACAGCTTTTTCGATACGGCCGTGAACACCTACCTGATTCAGGTCGGTGGGCTGGATATTCACGATGGCGAGGTGGTGGGGTTTGTGGTGAGTTCGTCTTGCGATTACTTCGCCTCGATTGCGTTCCCGGACTTGATCGAAGTCGGCTTGCGGGTCGGCAAACTGGGCAACAGTTCAGTGCAATACGAGCTGGCCGTGTTCAAGGCTGGCGAGCATGAAGCCTGTGCGGCGGGGCGTTTCGTGCATGTGTTCGTTGATCGTGCATCGAACCAGCCGGTGGCGATCCCTGCGGGTTTGCGCGGAGCGCTGGAACGGCTGGCGATCTGACAGGCAAAAAAAATCGCAGCTCGGGGGAGCTGCGATCTGGCTGTACCGGCAACGAGGTCAGGCCTCAGTCGCGGTAGTAGCGGTGATGCTTGCGATGGCCGTACGCGTGGCCACGACCACGGTGATCGTCGCGGTAGTAGCGACCACGGTCACGGCCGCGATCGTAATAGCGGTCTTCGCGATTGCTCTCGTTGCCCATGTAGTTACCCAGCGCGCCACCGGCGCCGCCACCTGCTGCGGCGCCGATCAGGCTGCCGGTGGTGCCGCCCATGCTGCGGCCGACCACGTTACCGCCGGCTGCGCCCAATGCACCGCCAATGGCGGCTTCGCCACGGCTGTGTTTGTTGGCGCCCACCGCGCTACCACCCGCGCCACCCAGGGCCGCGCCAATGGTTGAACCTGTGCTGCCGCCTAAAGACTGACCGACGACCGAGCCAAGAACCCCGCCCAATGCGCCGCCCACACCTGCTTCGGTGGTGCCTCCGGCAGAAGCGAAGCCACTGACCAGGCCAAGGGACAACAAGAGAATCTGGGAGAACTTCATAGAGGAGCCTCAAAGGGATGACGGCGCGATCCTGAGGCTCTGCAATGGACGTGACAATCGAAATCCGACGAATAGCACGACCTGTATACAATTCTGCAAGTTACTGATTTTTGGGTGGAACTTAACCGTTTTTCGCGGGTCTTTAACTACTTCGGACAGGCCGCTTTGATCACAAAGCGGCCTTTTTTGTGGGCGGTCGAAAAGTGTTCGCGCAGGAAAAGATCATTGATTCGGCTGCCGCTTTCGCGAGCGGGCTCGTTCAGGCGCCGTATCAGGCTGACTTGGCCATGATCAGTCCCGTCTCACTCGCCGCCTCCAACCTGATTGCGATGAACTTCGACGTCGGCGTATGGCTGCCGTCGCCGGTGCTTTCCAGCGGCACCAACGGGTTCACTTCTGGGTAATAAGCCGCCGCTTGCCCCGCCGGTATATCGAACGCCAGCAGCGTGAAGCCCTTCACCCGACGCTCGCGTCCATCGTCCCACAACGACACGATGTCAGCCTTCTGCCCGGGCTTGAAGCCCAGGCGAATGATGTCCGCCTCGTTGGCAAACAACACGTCACGCTGTCCCTTCACGCCGCGATAACGGTCGTCGAGACCATAAATCGTGGTGTTGTACTGATCGTGAGAGCGCATCGATTGCAGGATCAGGTCCGGCAGTTTGCCGGTGGCGCGGGTGCGTTCGTGAATCAGGTCCTTGGGCAGCAGGTTCGGCTTGAAGTTGGCCCGGCCCGATGTGGTGTTCCACTTGCGCGCGCCGGCGCTGTTGCCCAGGTAGAAACCGCCCGGGTTCTTGACCTTCTCGTTGAAGTCCTTGAAGCCCGGAATGGTGTCGGCGATCAGTTCGCGGATGCGCCGGTAGTCGGCTACCAGCCAGTTCCAGTCCACCGGTTTGCTGCCCAGGGTTGCGGCGGCGATGCCGGCGATGATCGACGGCTCCGAGCGCATCTGGTTCGACAGCGGCTGCAACTGACCGTTGGAGGCGTGCACCATGCTGAACGAGTCTTCCACGGTGACGGCTTGCGGGCCCTCGGTCTGGATGTCGATGTCGGTACGGCCCAGGCACGGCAGGATCAATGCGTCCTTGCCGTGGGCGAGGTGGCTGCGGTTGAGCTTGGTGCTGATCTGCACGGTCAGGTCGCAGTTGCTCAGGGCCTGGAAGGTGCGCGGGCTGTCCGGCGTGGCCTGGGCGAAGTTGCCACCCAGCCCGATGAACACCTTGGCGCGACCTTCGGCCATCGCGTGAATCGCCTCGACCACGTTGTGCCCGTTGTGGCGTGGCACCTTGAACTGGAAGCGACGCTCCAGGGAATCGAGGAACGCCACCGGCGGACGCTCGTTGATGCCCATGGTGCGGTCGCCCTGCACGTTGCTGTGGCCGCGCACCGGGCACAGACCGGCGCCGGGCTTGCCGATGTTGCCGCGCAGCAGCATCAGGTTGGCGATTTCCTGGATGGTCGGCACTGAATGGCGGTGCTGGGTGATGCCCATCGCCCAGCACATGATCACGTTCTTGCCTTTGGCGTACATGCGCGCCGCTTGCTCGATCTCGACCAAGGTCAGGCCGGACTGCGAGACGATCTGCTCCCACGGCGTGTCATCGACGACGCCCAGGTATTCCAGCACGTTGACGCTGTGTTCATTGAGGAAATCGTGATCGAACACCGCCGGTGCGCCGGCCTTCTGCGCATCGCGTTCCCATTGCAGCAGGAATTTGGCCATGCCGCGCAACACCGCCATGTCGCCGCCCAGTGCCGGGCGGAAATACGCGGTGTTGGTCGGTTTGTCGCCATTGGTGAGCATTTCGATCGGGTGCTGCGGGTGCTGGAAGCGTTCCAGGCCGCGCTCTTTCAGTGGGTTGATGCAGACCACCTGAGCACCGCGTTTCACCGCTTCACGCAGCGGCTCAAGCATGCGCGGGTGGTTGGTGCCGGGGTTCTGGCCCCAGACGAAAATTGCATCGGCGTGTTCGAAATCGTCGAAGGTCACGGTGCCTTTGCCGACACCGACACTTTGCGCGAGCGCAACACCGCTGGCCTCGTGGCACATGTTCGAGCAGTCGGGAAAGTTGTTGGTGCCGAAGGCGCGCACGAACAGTTGATACAGGTACGCCGCTTCGTTGCTGGCGCGGCCCGAGGTGTAGAACTCGGCCTGATCCGGACTCGACAGCGCTTGCAGGTGTTTGCCGATCAGCGCGTAGGCGTCGTCCCAGCTGATTGGCTTGTAGCGATCGGTTTCGGCGTCATACACGACCGGCTCGGTCAGGCGACCTTGATACTCGAGCCAGTAGTCGCTCTGTTCCAGCAAAGCGGTGACGCTGTGTTTGGCGAAGAATTTGCCGTCCACCCGACGTTTGGTCGCTTCCCAGTTCACCGCTTTGGCGCCGTTCTCGCAGAACTTGACCATGCCGCTTTCCGGGGAGTCGCCCCAGGCGCAGCCCGGGCAGTCGAAGCCGCCGTTCTGGTTGGTCTTGAGCATCATGCGCAGGTTCTTCAGCGCATTGTCGCTGGTCAGCCAGGCCTGGGCCACGCTGATCAGTGCGCCCCAGCCGCCGGCAGCGCCCTTGTAAGGCTTGTAGCGCGGGACGGGTTTCTGGTCGGCTTGATGGTGTTGGCTCACGAGTGTTTCTCCATTTCTGGGCTATACACCCGCGGCGCGTTCTTCTGCGGCAGGTGGATGAGATTGAGGTGGTGGCGCCGGGCCCATTGCACGGCGAGGCCGGTGGGCGCGGACAGACTGACGAGGGTCTGGATGCCGGCACGCAAGACTTTCTGGATCAATTCGAGGCTGCAGCGGCTGGTGACGATCGCCAGGCCGCCGGTTGTGGATATCTTTTGTCGGATCAGGCCGCCGATCAGTTTGTCGAGAGCGTTGTGCCGGCCGATGTCTTCACGACCCAGCAGCAATTCGCCGCTGGCATTCATGAACACCGCCGCGTGCACCGCGCCGCAATGTTGGCCCAATGGCTGGAAGGCGCCGATGCGTTGGCGCAGACCGGCGAGCCATTCGGCGGGCGGCAACGGTGCGCCGGGCAAAACCTTGAGATCAGGCAACGCCTGCTCCACTGCTTCGACGCCGCACAACCCGCAACCGCTGGTGCCGGCCAGTTGCCGACGCTGCTGCTTGAGGTTCCAGAAGGCGCGGTTGGCGATGGTCACTTGCGCGTATTGCGCCGAGCCCGCACCGGTCAGTTGCAGGTCGTAGATGTCCGAGGCGTCTTCGATGATGCCGCTGCCGAGGCTGAAGCCGACGATGAAGTCTTCAAGGTCGGTCGGGGTGACCAGCATCACCGCCTGGCTGATGCCGTTGTAGGCAATCGCCAGTGCGACTTCTTCGGCCAGCGCGGTACTGGCCGACTCCGCCAGGGGCAGGTCGCTGTAGCTGTAGGTCTGACTGGCGGCGGGCGCGGGCGTTTCGAGTGCAGGCGCCGCACAGGCCGGGCGCTTGGCGTTCATGGCATCACCGAGGGATTGATCAACGTTAAGACTAGGCGCGGCAACTTGTCGCGTCTAATCGCTAGTGTCGATCTATCGATAGATGCCGTCGATCAAGCGGCCGCTGGCGATTTCTGATAAAGCGCGAAACAGGCCTCGGCCAGTGCCGAACGCGGGGCGCCGCGGCGCATGATCAAGCCCAGGCGGGCGAGGGTCTGGGCGTTTTCGATCGGTTGCAGGCGCAGGTGATCGGTGAGGCTTTCGAGGCCGCCGTCCAGCGGCATGATCGCGCAGCAGAATCCGCCGTGCACAGCTTGTAACAATTGATGCACTGCGTCGGTCTGCAACAACGGCTGTGGTGTCAGGCCGCGGCTGTGGAAATTGTGGTCGATGGATTGGCGAAAGTGCATGCCGCTGGTGAGCATGCCCAGCGGCAGTTCGATCAGCGCCTGCCAGCTCAGCGGTGCTTCGCCGAAACTGAAGGAACGCTGATCGTAGAGCAGGCCCATGCGGGTTTCGTCGAACGCCAGGGATTCGAAACGCTCATTGTCGAGACGATCCAGATAGGACACGCCGATGTCGATCCGGTTGTCCGCCAGTTGTTCGAGGATCTGCTCCGAACTCAGCGCCGACAGCTCGAAACGCAGGTCCGGGTGTGCGGCGTGCAAGCGTTGCATCAACGGCAGCGGGTCGAAACTCGACAGCGGCACGACCCCCAGACGCAAGGTGCCAATCAGGTTGCCGCGACAGGCTGCCGCTTCCGCCTGCAGGCCGTCATAAGCCGCCAGCACCGTGCGCGCCCAGGCCAGCACGCGTTCGCCAGGCGCGGTGAAACCTTCGAAGCGCTGGCCGCGATTGACCAGCGGCAGATCGAGTTCTTCTTCGAGGCTGCGCAGGCGCATCGACAAGGTCGGCTGGGTAATGTGGCAGCGGGCGGCGGCCTGGCCGAAGTGGCGGGTTTCGTCGAGGGCGATGAGGAATTTCAGCTGCTTGATGTCCATCTTCGCTCCGGGGCGCTGGCAAGGGTGGGCGATTCTACCGCTTGCGCGGGGGCAGGGTCATTGGTCGGGCCGGAACCGGGCTGGTTCGCGGTGGTCTAGGCTTGGGCGTCTGGAACCTAAATCAAGGAGTGTGCGCTATGAGTCTTTTGAGCTTTGTAAAAGAAGCAGGTGAGAAACTGATCGACCTGCTGACCCCCGGCAACGCCAATGCCAGCGAGCAATTGAAGGAGCACATCAGCAAGGTCGGGTTGGGTAACCCGAATGTCCAGGCGACCGTGGACGGTGACAAGGTGACGGTCACCGGCGAAGTGGCAAGCCAGGAAGAGAAAGAGAAGATTCTGCTGGCCGTCGGCAATATCCAAGGCGTGGGCAGTGTCGATGACCAGATCACGGTCACCGGGCCGGTGGTGGCTGCCGCACGTTTCGTGGTGGTGAAAAAGGGCGACACCCTCAGCGCGATTTCCCTGGCGGTGTATGGCAATGCCAACCAGTACAACAAGATTTTCGAGGCCAACAAGCCAATGCTGTCACACCCGGACAAGATTTATCCGGGGCAGACACTGCGTATTCCTGAGTAACAACACGCCTGCAGGAGCAGCCTTTGGCGGCTCCTGCAGTCTTCAGAGCCCGGCAATCAAATCCCGGTAATCCTCGACCGCCGCAAACTCCCCGGTGTCTTTCGGCCCTTTGCGGCTGTCCGGTTCCCTGACGGCCAACAGATGCGCCACGCCGAAATTCCGCGCACTGCGCAGGATCGGCAAGGTGTCGTCGATGAACAGGCTGCGCGCCGGGTCGAAGTCGATGTCGGCCTGCAAGGCGTCCCAGAATTGCGGGTTCTCCTTGGGAAAACCGTAATCGTGGGAACTGATCAGCCGCTCGAAGTACGGTGCCAGTTCAATTCGTTCCAGTTTCAGCGACAGCGAATCACGGTGCGCATTGGTGATCATCACCACGCGTTTGCCGGCGCGTCTGAGGGCAGCCAGAAACGTGTCGGCGTCGGGACGCAGGGCGATCAAGTGGGCGGTTTCCAGCTTCAGTTCGCGCACCGACAGCTTCAGCTCCGCGCTCCAGAAATCCAGGCAATACCACTGCAATTGACCGGCATGGCGTTCGAACAACGGCTGCAACTCCATCTCCGCCATGGCCCGGCTCACGCCGTGCAGTTCGGCGTAGCGTTGTGGCAAGTGTTCCAGCCAGAAATGGTTGTCGAAGTGCAGATCCAGCAACGTGCCGTCCATGTCCAGCAGAACGGTATCGATGTCGGACCACGGTAATGAAGGCATGGCAACGTCTCGAACGGTAGAAAGATATCCGACGCAAACAATCGGAAAAGCCGCGTTATAGTAGCGCGTTCACGCCAAGGAGCTTTGCATGCGCCAGAAACCAACCGTACTCGCCCGGGAAATCGTCGCCACCAGCCGTCTGTTCTGCGTCGAAGAGCTGAAGCTGCGCTTTTCCAATGGCGTGGAGCGCACCTACGAGCGGCTGGTGGGCAAGGGCGCCGGTTACGGCGCGGTGATGATTGTGGCGATGCTCGATGCGGAGCACGCGGTGCTGGTCGAGGAATACTGCGGCGGCACCGACGAGTACGAACTGTCACTGCCCAAAGGGTTGATCGAACCGGGCGAGGACGTGCTGGCGGCGGCCGAGCGCGAGCTCAAGGAAGAGGCAGGCTACGGTGCCCGGCAACTGGAACACCTGACCGAGCTGTCGTTGTCCCCCGGTTACATGAGCCAGAAAATCCAGGTGGTGCTTGCCAGCAATCTGTATGAAGAGCGACTGGAAGGCGACGAGCCGGAGCCGATGCGGGTGGACAAGATCAACCTGCGGGACCTTTCTTCATTGGCGCAAAATCCGCAATTTTCCGAAGGTCGGGCCTTGGCGGCGTTGTACCTGGCCCGCGATCTGCTGACCCAGCGCGGCTTTTTTCAGTCATGAGTGAGATGTCTATGAGTTTTCCCCATCCGTTGATGGCGCCGGTGGTTGAACTGGCGTTGCGGGCCGGCGAGGCGATTCTGCCGTTCTGGCGTGCCGATGTGGCGGTGACCGCCAAGTCTGATGATTCGCCGGTGACCGCTGCGGATATCGCCGCGCACGAGGTGATCGTGGCTGGCCTGACCGCCCTGGATCCGAGCATCCCGGTGTTGTCCGAAGAAGACGCCAGCATCCCGCAGAGCGTGCGCGCCGGCTGGCAGCGCTGGTGGCTGGTGGATCCGCTGGATGGCACCAAGGAATTCATCAGCGGCAGCGAAGAATTCACCGTCAACATTGCCTTGATCGAAAATGGCCGGGTAGTTTTTGGCGTGGTGTCGATGCCGACCAATGGGCGTTTCTACGTCGGTGGTGCGGGGCTGGGTGCCTGGCGTGGCGATAAGGGCGGTACGCCAGTGGCGATTCAGGTGCGTGACGTGCCGGGGCCTGGCGAAGCCTTCACCGTGGTCGCCAGCCGTCGCCATTCGAGTCCGGAGCAGGAGCGGCTGCTGTCTGGTTTGAGTGCAAGCCTGGGCGAATTGCAACTGGCCAATATCGGCAGTTCGCTGAAATTCTGTCTGCTGGCCGAAGGCGCAGCGGATTGCTATCCGCGGCTGGCGCCGACATCCCAGTGGGACACGGCGGCGGCGCAAGGCGTGCTGGAAGGCGCAGGTGGCGAGGTGCTGAGTTTGAACGGAGAAGCGTTCTGCTACCCGGCGCGGGAAACACTGCTGAACGAGTTCTTCCTGGCGCTGCCGGCAAAAGCCGCGTGGCGCACGAAGCTGCTGGAACTGGCCCGTTCGTAAGCGCACTTCCACACCTCAGCGGTGCAGGACGTACTGCCCGCTGAAGGTCACCGCATCCTCATCGCTCCCCGCATTGACGACTCGCGTTTGCAGTGTCAATCGCGCCCGCCCGTAGCGCTGATACATCGTCAGAAACTTCTTCCACACGGCCGCATTCGGCGCTGCGCAGATGGCGTTGGCATCGCCGGTAACCGGCAGCGGATAACTGATCTGTCCTTCCTGGATCACGATGTGTCCGTCGGTGATGCCTTCTTCCTTCAAGCGCAGATGCAGCCAGCCCCAGCCGGCCAGCACTGCGCCGCAATACAGACTGCCGCCGAACATGGTGCTCTTGTGATTGACGTTGGCTTCCAGTGGCAGGTGCAAACGCAACTCATGCTCGTGCCAGTCAAGCACTTTGAGGCCCATGTCCCGGGTCAGCGGAATGTCGTGATGGAGGACGGATTCCAGATAGCGACTGTCACGATTCATTCGGATTCGTCTCCATGGCTGCTGCTGTCGGCGAAGTTCAGCCCGTGCTTGCGCAGTTTGTCGTGCAGGGTCTTGCGCGGAATACCCAGCGCTTCGGCGAGACTGCGCACCGAGCTGTGCGAACGGGCCAGTTCGGCGGCGATCAGCGATTTTTCGAAATTTTCCACCTGTTCACTGAGGCCTCCACTCGTGACCTCGATGGTGCCACTGCTGCCGTCGGTCTGAGTATTGTCCAGCGCCAGTTCCAGGCCGAGGGCGAAACGTTCCGCCGCGTTCTGCAATTCGCGCACATTGCCCGGCCATGAGTGACGCAGCAGCAGCGCCCGTTGTGCCGGTTGCAGTTCATGAGGTTGCAGACCGTGGCGGGCGCTGGCTTCATCGGCGTAGTGCTGGAAGAGCACCAGCGCGTCTTCGCCCCGCTCACGCAGTGGCGGAATGCGCAGCGGCGCCACGTTGAGGCGGTAATACAAGTCCGCCCGGAACCGTCCTTGATCGGCGGCCTGGCGCAGGTCTTCCTTGGTCGCGGCGATGACGCGGATATCCAGCGGGATCAACTGATTGCCGCCCAGCCTTTCGACCACTCGTTCCTGCAGCATGCGCAGCAGTTTGACCTGCACGTCCATGCTCATGCTCTCGATTTCATCGAGAAACAACGTGCCGCCATTGGCGAATTCGAATTTACCGATCCGGCGTTTTTGCGCACCGGTGAATGCGCCGGGCTCGTGGCCGAACAGTTCGCTTTCCACGACCGACTCGGCCAGTGCCCCGGCGTTGATCGCCACGAACGGGCCGTTGCGCCGGCTCGACAGGTCGTGCAGTGCGCGGGCGACGACTTCTTTGCCGGCACCGGTTTCGCCGAGGATCAGGACATCAGCCTTGGTCGCGGCCAGTGCGCCGATCTGCTCGCGCAGACGCGCCATCGGGGCGGACTGACCGACCAGTCGCGCGCTCAGCTCGTTGCGGTCGCTGAGGGCCATGCGCAGGCTGCGGTTGTCCAGCACCAGGCGCCGCAGGGCCAGTGCGCGGCGTACGCTGTCGAGCAGGGCGTCGCTGGCAAACGGCTTTTCTAGGAAGTCGTAAGCACCGGCGCGCATGGCCTGCACGGCCAGTGGCACGTCGCCGTGGCCAGTGATCAGCAGTACGGGCAGCTCAGGGTCCTGGGTGTGCAGTTCGCTCAATAATTCAAGACCGTCCATGCCGGGCATGCGGATGTCGCTGACCACCACGCCAGGCCAGTCACGCTCCAGTTGGGCGGCCAGGCCCTTGGCTTCGGACAGCGGAAGGATTTTCAGGCCGGCCAGATCCAGCGTCTGGCCCAGGGCCTGACGCAGGTGCGGATCGTCGTCGATCAGCACCACCTGAATGCGGTTGTCGATGGTCATGCACTTCGATCCTCGGACGGTTGCAGGCTGACCCCGGGCGCGCCGGCGCGCAGCCGCAGGGTGATCAAGGCGCCACCTTGCTTGTGGTTGGCGAACGACAGTTCACCGCCGAAGGCGCGCATCAGGGTTTCGCAAATGGCCAAACCCAGACCCAGGCCCTGCGTACGGGTCTTGGTGGTGTAAAACGGTTCGCTGGCGCGGCCCAGGGCTTCCATGCAAAACCCCGGGCCGTTGTCACGAATGTACAGATTGACGCCTTCACCGGTGGATTCGGCACTCAGCCACAATTTGCGCGGCGGGCCTTTCTCGGTCAGGGCATCGAGTGCGTTGGCCAGCAGGTTGCCGAGCACCTGGCGCAGACGGGTTTCCCCGGCCTCGACCCACAAGGTTGCGGCGGGCAGGTCGCGGATCAGCTCGACATCCATACTCCGACGGCGTTTGGCCAGCAGCGCCAACGCATCGTCCAGCGCCGGTTGCAGGGCCACGCTTTCCGGGGCGTGACGATCGCGGCGGGCGAAGGCGCGCAGGTGAGCGATGATCGATGCCATGCGCCCGGTCAGTTCGCTGATCAATTTAAGGTTGCCGCGAGCGTCGTCGGTGCGCTGATGGTCAAGCAGCACCTCGGCGTTTTCCGCGTAACTGCGGATCGCCGCCAGCGGCTGATTGAGCTCGTGGCTGATGCTTGCCGACATGGTGCCCAGCGCCGACAGCTTGCCGGCCTGCACCAGATCGTCCTGAGCGCGCACCAGCTCCTGCTGGGCGTGCTCGCGTTCCAGCACTTCCTGTTTCAGGCGCCGATTGAGCCCCTCCAGATCGCTGGTCCGTTCGGCAACCCGACCTTCGAGTTCACGCCGGGCCTTGGCTTCGAAGGCAATCCGTTCCAGATAGTGTCGGCGGCGCTGCATCATCAGCCCGAGCAACAGCATGACCACCAACAGCGTGGCGCCGCCAACGGCCACCACGGTCCGCACCGGACGGTCGATCAAGGTGCGCGGAGCAAGAATGCTGACGCTCCAGCCGGTTTCCTCGATCGCCCGGGTCTGGGTCAGCCAGGCTGTCGAGCTGAGATTCAGCGGACGCGGTGAGCGAGTCGGATAGGGCTGAATGGCGGTGATCGCCGAGCGTTCATCGTCATTTAGCGGACGGGTCGAGCGGAATCGCCATTCCGGGCGCGACGTAAGGATGACCACGCCGTTGTGATCGGTCACCAGCAATTGTTCCGGGGTTTTTCCCCACAGGCTTTCGGTGTGGTCGAGATCGACCTTGATTACGAGCACGCCGATGATTTTTTCGCCGTTGCGCACGGCCGCCGCAAAGAAGTAACCACGCTTGGCGGACGTGGTGCCAAGGCCGAAGAAGCGCCCCAGCCGCCCGGCCATCGCTTCGCTGAAGTAAGGCCGGAACGAGAAATTGCGCCCGACGAAACTGTCATGCTTGTCCCAGTTCGAGGCCGCCAGCGTCTTGCCGGTGGTATCCATCAAGTACATGACTTCGGCACCGGTCTGGGCGGCGATGTTCTTCAGCAGGCGATTGGCATTGCCCTGAGTGACACCATCGTCCGGAGCACCGACGACCGCCCGCAGGGCCGGCAGGTCGCCGAGGATCTGTGGCAGCACTTCGTAGCGATGCAGGGTGCCCAGCAGGTTGGCGACGTAGAGGTCGAGTGTCTGGCGGTTCTGCCCGATCAGTTCACTGCGGTAATAGCGCTCGGCCAGATGTTGCAGCGGCCACAGCAGCGGGGCCAGGCACAGGGCCAGCAGGGCGAGGCTGCGCCAGCGAGGTCTGCGGGGAAGGGGTGGAGTCATGATCCTCAAGCGCCTGGGGGAACAGGCGCATTATGCCCGGGCCGGGCTTGATCTGTGCATCCGCTTTTTTCGGATACGCGTGCGTGGAAGATTCACACAGAGATTCAGGAAAAGACTTCGGCGTCCTTGAAAAAAGCTGCGGTCTGGTCCTTGGCAGACAGCGTCGGCGCTTCAGTCAATTGCCAGTCAATGCCAAGGTCCGGATCGTTCCAGCGAATGCTGCGTTCGGCCGCCGGGGTGTAGTAGTCCGTGGTTTTATAGAGGAACTCGGCGTAGTCGCTCAGCACCAGGAAACCATGGGCGAAACCTTCCGGAATCCACAGTTGGCGGTAATTGTCGGCGGACAGGTGTACAGCCACCCATTTACCGAAGTTCGGCGAGCTGCGGCGAATATCCACCGCCACGTCGAGAACTTCACCTGCGGTGACCCGCACCAGTTTGCCCTGGGTATGTTGCACCTGGTAATGCAAACCGCGCAGTACGCCTTTTTGTGATCGGGAATGGTTGTCCTGGACGAAATGCGGAGTGATACCGGTTGCGTCCTCAAAAGCCTTGGCATTGAAACTTTCGTAAAAGAAACCGCGCTCGTCACCAAATACCTTGGGTTCGATGATCAGAACACCCGGTAGGTCGGTGGTAATTACATTCATGAAAAAATTCCAAGTAAAGGTGGAATGACCGATATTTTTGCGCAAAGTGCCGGAGCGCGCGAGTTCTGATGTTTTTTATAGTCTATCGGGTCGCTACCGGCCATCGGGTAGACCACTACGGTAGTTCTGATCCTTCAGGGTGAGGTGGAGGGGCGTGGAACGCAATCTGAAAAACCTGTGGGAAAAGTCACCTTTAATGATAGTCGTGTGTATCGGCAGTCATTAACCGATCTGAACCGATTTAAGGGGTTGCTTATCGTCTGAAGCAATGGCGATATAAACGCCTTATAAAAATACAGGGGTCGCTTCATGTCGTTCGCCACGCTGATTCACCGCGCCAGTCTGCCCGGCCCGCAGGTCACTGCGGAGCAAGCCTTGCAAGTGTTGGAGCAACATTACGGGTTGGGCGGCACATTACAGGCGCTGGGCAGCCAGCAGGATCTCAACTATCGCGTAGACAGCGAACGCGGGCGATTCGTACTGAAGATCTGTCGCGGCGACTATTCGCTGGTGGAGCTGCAGGCCCAGCATGCCGGCCTGAAGTATCTGGTCGAACATTGCGATGTCCACGTTCCCCGGGTCATCCCGGCCAGTGACGGCCAGGACCTGTTGTCGCTGGAAATCGGTGGAGAAGCGGTGCACGTGCGGCTGCTCGACTACATCGAGGGCCAGTCTCTGACGGCCCTGGATCATCTCGGCCACGAGGTGGTTGCCGGATTCGGTCGACTCTGCGGTGAAATGGATCTGGCCCTGGCCGGGTTCGACCATCCAGGACTTGAACGTACATTGCAGTGGGATGCGCGCCATGCCGGCGCCCTGATCGAGCACCTGCTGCCAGTGATCGAGGACCGGCAACAGCGCGGTCTGATCGCCGATGCCGCCGAGCAGGCTGGACGGAGCCTGCAACCGCTGCTGGACAAATTGCCGGTGCAGGCGATCCACATGGACATCACCGATGACAACGTGGTCTGGCAGCGCGATGCCCGGCGTCACTGGCAAATGCAAGGCGTCATCGATTTCGGTGATCTGGTGCGCACCTGGCGCATCACCGATCTGTCGGTCACCTGCGCCGCGCTGCTGCATCACGCCGGGGGCGATCCGTTCGTGATCCTGCCGGCGGTACAGGCCTATCACGCAGTCAATCCGCTGCAACACGAAGAATTGCAGGCGCTGTGGCCGTTGATCGTGACGCGCGCGGCAGTGCTGGTGCTCAGTGGCGAGCAACAGGTCAGCATCGATCCGGGCAATACCTACAGCCGTGACAATCTTGCGCATGAGTGGGAAATCTTCCGGGTCGCCACTTCGGTGCCTCTGGCGCTGATGGAAGCGGCGATCCTCTCGGCGGTCGGGCAGGCGTTGCCAGCCATCGACAGTGAAGGTTTCGCACCTTTGTTGCCGGAGCTGGTGGGGCGCGAATTCGCGTTGATCGATCTGGGTGTTCTGAGCGCGCACTTCGAGGCGGGCAACTGGGAGCAGCCGGGCATCGATCAACGTCTGTTAAGTGAAGCCGCCGCGATCCATGGTCTGGCTGCCAGTCGATACGGGCAGTACCGTTTGTCCCGCACCCGGCCTGACAGCGCCGGGGAACCTGAGACGTTTCCGCTGCACGTCGAGTTGCGTGTGCCTTGCGGGGCAGCAGTCGAAGCGCCGTTTGCCGGCGTGCTGCATCTGTCGGCTGACGGCGCGCTGCGACTCGACGGCCCGAATCTGAGCGTGCGCCTGTGGGGTGTGACGCCCTCGCTGCACAGCGGCGCGGCGCTGGTCAAAGGACAGGTGCTGGGATCGGTGGACGGTCCGTTGATTGTGCAACTGGTCCGCGATGCGCATCTGGAGGCGCCGCTGTTCTGTACGCCGACCCGTGCTCCGGCGTGGCAGGTACTGTCGCCATCGCCGGCAGCGCTGCTGGGCCTGGCCTGCGACGCCGAGCCCGAGCTGGATGCGAAAGCCCTGCTTGCCCGTCGTGACGCCAGTTTCGCCCGCACTCAAAAACATTATTACGTCGACCCGCCGCGTATCGAACGCGGCTGGCGCAATCACCTGATCGACATGCAAGGCCGTTCCTACCTCGACATGCTCAATAACGTCGCGGTGCTCGGGCACGGTCATCCACGCATGGCGGCGGTCGCGAGCCGACAGTGGTCGTTGCTCAATACCAATTCGCGGTTCAACTATGCGGCGGTCGCCGAGTTTTCCGAACGTTTGCTGAAACTGGCGCCGGAGGGCATGGACCGGGTGTTCCTGGTCAACAGCGGCAGCGAAGCCAATGATCTGGCGATTCGCCTGGCCTGGGCCTACAGCGGCGGGCGCGACATGCTCAGTGTGCTGGAGGCCTATCACGGCTGGACGGTCGGCGCAGATGCGGTGTCGACCTCGATCGCCGACAACCCGCAGGCTCTGAGCAGTCGTCCGGACTGGGTGCACCCGGTGACCGCGCCGAATATCTATCGGGGCGAATTCCGGGGGCTCGATTCGGCGCCGGACTACGTGCGCAGCGTCGAACACAACCTGGCCAAAATTGACGAGCAGAAACGCCAACTGGCCGGGTTCATCTGCGAGCCGGTCTACGGCAATGCAGGCGGGATCTCGCTGCCACCCGGTTATCTGAAAAAAGTTTATGAATTGGTGCGTGCTCGAGGCGGTGTGTGCATCGCCGACGAGGTACAGGTCGGTTATGGGCGTATGGGGAATTTCTTCTGGGGCTTCGAAGAGCAAGGCGTGGTGCCGGACATCATCACCATGGCCAAGGGCATGGGTAATGGCCAGCCGCTGGGCGCCGTGATCACCCGGCGGGAAATCGCCGAAGCGCTGGAAGCCGAGGGTTACTTCTTCTCGTCCGCTGGCGGCAGTCCGGTGAGCTGCCAGATCGGCATGGCCGTGCTCGATGTGATGGAAGAGGAAAAACTCTGGGAAAACGCCCAGGTGGTCGGCGGGCACTTCAAGCAGCGGCTGGAGGCATTGATCGATAAACATCCGCTGGTCGGTGCGGTGCATGGCTCGGGGTTCTATCTGGGGGTCGAACTGATCCGCAATCGCCAGACCCTGGAGCCGGCGACCGAAGAAACCACGCTGCTGTGTGATCGCCTGCGGGAGCTGGGGATCTTCATGCAGCCGACCGGCGATGACTTGAACATCCTCAAGATCAAACCGCCGATGGTCACCTCGCGTCAGAGTGTGGATTTCTTTGTCGACATGCTGTCGAAGGTGCTGGAAGAAGGCCTCTGAGACTGTGATAGTCCGATTAATACCGATTTCTATCGGTATTAATCGGTAAAAACAAAACTCGATATTTGTTTTTAGCTTTTAAAGTCGATATTTATCGTTTATAAAGTCGCTATCGTCCGTCGTCCAAACCTGTTCGGCGCGTTGAACAACCTCGACCGTTCCCTGGAGTCCTGATCGACATGACCACCTTGAAAAGTACCCCACGCGCCGATGGCTTCTACATGCCGGCTGAGTGGGCGCCGCAAACCCAGACCTGGATGATCTGGCCCGAGCGTCCGGACAACTGGCGTCTGGGCGGCAAGCCGGCGCAGGTCGCTCATGCTGCCGTGGCCAAGGCCATCGCGCGTTTCGAACCGGTGACCGTGGCGGTGTCCGCCGGCCAGTACGAAAATGCTCGCGCGCGCCTTGATGTGCCGAATATCCGCGTGGTCGAGATGTCCAGCGATGACGCCTGGGTCCGCGACAGCGGCCCGACCTTCGTGATCAATAACAGCGGCGAAGTGCGCGGTGTGAACTGGGACTTCAACGCCTGGGGCGGTTTTGACGGAGGCCTGTATTCGCCGTGGAACCGCGATTCCCAGGTCGGTGGCAAGATCCTCGAGATCGAGCGCAGCCCGCGCTATCGCACCGAAGGCTTTGTGCTCGAAGGCGGCTCGATTCATGTCGACGGTGAAGGCACCCTGATCACCACCGAAGAGTGCCTGCTCAACCGCAATCGCAACCCGCACCTGGGTCGTGAAGAAATCGAAGCGGTGCTGCGCGACAACCTGTCCGTGGACAAGATCATCTGGCTGCCGGATGGCCTGTTCAACGACGAAACCGACGGCCATGTGGATAACTTCTGCTGCTATGTGCGTCCGGGTGAAGTGCTGCTGGCGTGGACTGACGATCCGCAGGATCCGAACTACCCGCGCTGCCAGGCTGCGATGAAAGTGCTGGAAAGCAGCACCGACGCCAAGGGGCGCCCGTTCACGGTGCACAAGATGCCGATTCCGGGGCCGCTGTTCGCCACCGAAGAAGAGTGCGCGGGCGTGGACCCGGTGGACGGCACTCAGGAGCGCAACCCGAGCGTGCGTCTGGCCGGTTCCTACGTGAACTTCCTGATCGTCAACGGCGGCATCATCGCGCCGAGTTTCGACGATCCAATGGATGCTACGGCCCGCGAGATTCTGCAGAACCTGTTCCCGCAACACGAAGTGGTGATGGTGCCGGGTCGCGAACTGTTACTGGGGGGCGGCAATATTCACTGCCTTACCCAACAGCAACCCGCTCCGCACAAAGAGTGAGTGCAGATGTAACAGCTTGAGTTGATTGAAAAATCGACCGGGCAGTCATTTGTTGCCTACGCTTGAAGAGAAACCCGCAGCCCGTCAGGACTGCGGGTTTCTTTATATCCGCTTGTCGGCAGTTTCAACACATTGGCATAGCTCTTGTATCGCTTATGACGCACTAGGGAGGGGGGAGAACTTCAACAGTTCTGTCATAAACCTTGGATAACGTAGCCGCTCACGAACGGGGAGAGAGCGCGGAAATGAACGCCGAAGTGAACGTAATCAGCGAGCGGACGATGCATCCCATGGCTGTAAATAGTGAGTCGCTCCAGATTGTCGCGCACTGGTTGAAGTCCAATGGAACGCGTCAGATCAGGGAACCTGATCCGCGCCGGATGATGATCGAGCGTTACCCCGCTGGCCTGTTCAGCGAGGCCGAACTGGACGCATTGTGGGATGTGATGGAAGGATAAGAAGAACAGACAAGGATTGTAAAAAGCGCTGCCGGGATGGCAGCGCTTTTTTATGGGCGTGAATCAGAAGCTGTAGGTACCGGTCATGACCAGGCTGCGCGGCGCGCCTGGCTGGATCTGGAAGGCGCTGGTGGCCGACGCGTAATACTCGCGGTCGGTGATGTTGTTCAGCGCTGCGCGCAGGTCCCAGTCCTTGTGGCGGTAACCGACCAGAGCGTCCCAGCGCCCATAGCCCGGCAGCACGGTGGTGTTGGCGTTGTCGGCGTAACGCTGACCGACCAGGGTCAGGCCGGTTTCGCCGTACCAGCCCATCTCCGGTTTCCAGGTCAGGAACAGGCTGCCGTTGTGCTTGGCGACATTGTTGACGCGTTTGCCTTCCAGGCCGTTGTTGTCCTTCTCGATGGTCGCGTCCTGCACGCCGAAGCCGCCGCGCACGTACCAGTTGCCGACGATCTTGCCGGTACCGGTCAACTCGATCCCCCGCGAACGCTGCAGACCGCTGAGTACGGTCAGGGTCGGGTCGTTCGGATCGGTGGTGCGACGGTTGTAGAGTTCCAGCTCGTAGATGGCCAGGGTGGTGCTCAGGCGATCGTCGAGCCAGTCGCTCTTGACGCCGATTTCCTTCTGCTTGGTCAGCTCCGGGCTCAGGTCGTTGGTGTTGCCGGCTGCGCCCGGAGTGATACCGATCAGACCGCCGCCCACCGGCGAGAAGGTCTTGGTCCACGAGGCGTAGAACGAGTGGTTCTGCAGCGGCGTCCAGACCACACCGAAACGCGGGCTGGTGCTGTGGCTGTCACGGTCCTCGGAGATGTTGCGCAGTTTGTTGGTCGACTCGATATCGAAGGTGTCATAGCGCAGGCCTGCCAGCAGTTGCCATTGATCGTTCAGGCGCAGTTGGTCCTGAACGTAGATCGCGCGACTTTCGACTTCTGTATGGCTGCTGCTCGACACCTGCATACGGCCGGTGTGGCGCAGATTTCGATCCGGGTTGTACAGGTCCAGCGAAGGCACTGCGGAGCTGCCGCGTCCGGAGGTTGCCGCGTTGTACAGCGTCGGGTCGCGGCGCTGGCTGCCGGTTTCGACGCCGGTCAGCAAGCGGTGTTCGAGGCCGAAGGTGTCGAATCCACCTTCCAGTTCGACGTTGTTGAATACGTTGCGGGTGGTCAGGTCCTGTTGCCAGTGCTGGCGGGTGACCTTGTTGGTCTTCGCATCGAAACCGGTGAGGTAGGTGTTGTCGAAATCGCTGTCGAGCTTGAACACACCGAGGGTGTGGCGCAGTTGCCAGTTGTCGTTGATTTCATAGCTCAGCTTCGAGCGCAGGGACTGTGCCTTGTCATCGATGAAGTCGTGATCGTTGCCGTAGGTCGTGTCTCGGCCAACATCCGCCGGACGTCCACCGACGCCGGGAATGCCGCGATCCGGCGTGCGGTTGTAGCGGCTGTATTCGTATTGCACCAGCCAGTTCAGGTCAGGCGTAAGCTGCCAGCTCATCGACGGCGCAAACAGTTTGCGGTTGCCGCTGACACCGTCGCGGAAGCTGTTCTCGTCCATGTTGCCCATGTTCAGGCGCAGGCTGATGTTCTCGCTCGGGTCGGCGCTGAGGTCGGCGTACAGGCTGCGCAGATCTTCGCTGCCGCCCTGGGCCTCTATGGTCGAGCGGCGGCCGGATTCGGGCGCCTTGCTCACACGGTTGACGATCCCGCCCTGGCTGCCACGGCCATACAGCACGGCGGCCGGCCCCTTGAGCACTTCGACGCGTTCGATGTTGTGAAGATCGCGCTTGTACTGGCTGTCGTCGCGGATGCCGTCCAGATAGAAGTCGTTGCTGGCGTCGAAACCCCGGATGCGCAGGCTGTCGAAGCGCGTATCACCTGCGCCGCTGACGTTGGGAATCCCGCTCAGGGCGTCTTCGATGTCATTGATGCCGTAATCCGCGACGTTGGCAGTCTTGATCGAATCGATCGCCTGCGGCACGTAGCGCACGGGGGTGGACGTACGGGTTGCGGTGTTGCTGACCTTTACGCGCGGGTCGTCGGGCTGCGCTTCAGCGCTGATCGAAGTGGCGGGAAGTTCGGTCGCGGAGTAAGCGAAACCGGAGGACAAAACGGCAGAAAGCCCAAGCGTGACGGGCGTAAGACGGAACGGGGCAGGCATTGAAAAGCGCATCCGAAAGGGTGAAAGAATTCAAACGCGCGGATGGTAATGCTTTGCATTTGCTTCCGTTAATTATTCCTGAAAGATTCCTTGGTTGGATTGTGTCAATTTATTTCATGTCTGTGTCGGAGCGGACAATGAGCGCATTTGACCGATTGCCGAAACAGACTGAAAGCCATTCCGGCGTTTTTCCGCAACGACCCATGGACTAATGTGCCGGCATCATTTCTCCCATCTTCCAGCCGGAGCTTTTCGATGACTCTTCATTACATCTACGACCCGCTGTGTGGCTGGTGCTACGGCGCCAAACCGCTGGTACAGGCCGCACAGCAAGTGCTGCCGGTGATCGCCCATGCTGGCGGCATGATGACCGGTGCCAACCGTCAGAGCGTTTCACCGCAACTGCGCAATTACGTGATACCTCACGACCGACGCATTGCCGAATACACCGGACAGCCGTTTGGCGAAGCCTATTTCGAAGGTCTGTTGCGTGATCACACGGCGGTATTTGATTCCACGCCACCGATTGCCGCTGTCATGGCAGCAGAACGCCTCGATGGGCGTGGTCTGGAACTGCTGGGTCGTTTGCAAACCGCACACTATGTAGAAGGCCGGCGGATTGCCGATGAGGTCGTGCTCGTGGAGTGCGCGGTAGAGATGGGCTACGAGACGGACACTTTCCTCAAAAACCTCAAGGCGACTGATACCGATCAACACATAAAGAACAGCCGCGCATTGTTGGCGAAACTCGGTGGTCAAGGCTTTCCAACCTTTGCACTGGAACAGGACGGTCAGTTCACTCTGATCGATATCGGCCCGTGGCTCGGCAAACCGCAGGCCTTTGCACAATGGTTGAGCGAGTCGGTTCCGTCGGCACCCGTGGTGCAAGCCTTGCCGGTCTGTGGCCTCGATGGTTGTGCGTGAGCGGACATCAAAATCCCTGATTACAGGCAATTCCCAGCACGCAGCCATCGTAAAATTTACTTTTATTAGACGATTTTTGCCTATTTAAAGACGATTCTTGAAATTGACACATTGTTCAGGGCGCGGCTACGATTCGGCCCAACGCCTGTGGCTAACCGCCATGACTCAAAATCAGGAGCAGGCCCGCCATGACATTGTCTTGAGCGGGTCTTTTTGTTTCGGGGTGAATAAAAGAGTGCAATAAGCGCCGTTTCAGCCGTTCGACACAGCGCGTTTCAACCCGCAATAAGGAAAACAAGATGTTGAACAAGCGAATCAGTTTGATCGCACTGGGGATGTTGAGTGCCACTTCGGCCATGGCTAACGACCAGGCCGAGTCCAAGGGTTTTGTTGAAGACAGCAGCCTCAAAGTGCTGCTGCGCAATGCCTACATCAATCGTGACTACAAAGACGGCAACCAGGACAAAGCGGAATGGGGCCAAGCGGCCATCGGTACGTTCTCGTCCGGTTTCACCCAGGGCACCGTCGGTGTCGGTGTGGATGCCTTCGGTCTGTACGCACTGCGCCTGGATGGCGGCAAGGGCCGCAGCGGTGCGGGCGGTATCGACTTCTTCAAGCGCGGTGACAGCGGTAACGCTGCCGACGACCTGTCGAAGGGCGGTGCAGCCGTCAAATTCCGTATCTCCAACACCGTATTGACCTACGGCGACCAGATGCCGGCCCTGCCGGTGCTGAGCTACGACAACGTGCGCCTGCTGCCGGAAAGCTACACCGGTACCTTGATCACCTCCAAAGAGATCAAAGGTCTGCAACTGGATGCCGGTCGTTTCACCGCCGAATCGCGTAAAAGCGCTGAAGGTCGTGACAGCGGTGGCCTGAAGTCGATCAACGTGTTGGGCGGCAGCTACCAGTTCACCGAACAGTTCAAGGCTGCGCTGTACGCTTCCGACGTCGAAGACGTGCTGAAGAAGCAATACGTGAACGCCAACTACGTGTTCCCGATCGACAAGGATCAGTCCCTGACCCTGGACTTCAATGGTTACCGCACCAAGCTGGACAACTCCTATGTCCGCGAAAACGGCGTAACCGGCGACGACAACAAGATCTGGAGCCTGGCAGCCACTTTCGCCACCGGCCCGCACTCGTTCACCGTGGCGCACCAGCGCTCCACCGGCGACAGCAACCTGGGTTACGCCTATGGCGGCTACCAGAAAGGCCAAGGTCGCGTGGGTGACGGTGGCAACACCATCTACCTGGCCAACTCCTACTGGTCGGACTTCAACGCTGAAGACGAGCGCAGCTGGCAACTGGGCTACGGCCTGGACTTCGGCGCATTCGGTGTTCCGGGTCTGAGCTACAACTTCGCTTACGTGCGTGGCGACAACATCACCACATCCACCAGCGAAGGCGGCACCGAGCGCGAAATCTTCAACCAGTTCAAGTACGTCGTGCAGAGTGGCCCGGCCAAGGACCTGAGCGTGAAAGTGCGTAGCTCGATCCTGCGTGTTTCGCAGAAGTCCAGCGAATACAACGTCAGCGGCAACGAGTTGCGTGTGTTCGTGGATTACCCGATCAACATCTTCTGATGATCGTTTGAAGTCGCGACACGCGTCAGAAAAACCCCGACTGGTTCGGGGTTTTTTTTGACGTTTTTTGCGAAAACAGCATAAAAACCCGTGTTTTTGTCATTTGAAATGCACTTTCAAGGCGTTTCAAATCGCGTTTCAAACAGCGCTTTAAATGCCTGAAATTCTTTCTCATGGACGCAAATTCTCCACCTAATAGATTAGGCCGTTCAATGCAGCGGAGAATTGGGTAATGATCGTTTTAACCAGAGAAGTGGGCGAATCGCTACGGCGCGACAAATACGCCAATGTGCAGGGTGCTGACTTCAATCTCTACGGTCATTTCGCCGACTTTGTCAGACTGACCAAAAGTTGGGAAAACATGGAGCCTGACAGTTACTACGGTCAGGCCGAAGCCGGCATGCGTTACCGTCGTTACAGCGACTTTGAATACAACCCCAAGACGCGCGAGCTGAAGCAGCTGGAACACCGCGCGTACGTGCAGTCCAAGGAGAACAACGCCTACGTGGGCGGCGTTGTGCGACACTTCCAGGACTTCTCCGACGAAGTGATTACTTCGCCGGTGATGCGCAGCCTGATCGACACCGATTTCGAAGTGTACAAAAGCGTGTTGCCGGAAGAGTTGCACAATGAAATCTGGCAATGCCAGATCCATCAGATCCGCATCGAGATCAAACCCGGCAAACAACTGGAAATCACGCCGGAAGGCATCCACTGCGACGGTTACCCGTTCAGCGGTGTGCACTTCTGGGGCCGCAACAATGTCGAGGGGGCCGAAAGCCGCCTGTACGACATTCACGAGCAGCAACTGGCGTCGACCACCTACCAGGAAATTCTCGACACCACTTACTTCCTCGACCGCGACATGCGCCACTACGTCACGCCAGCGCGCAACACCCACTCCCATGCCATGGCGTACCGGCAGATTCTGGCGATTTCCTTCTCGCGGCCCGGGACCGCTTTCGACATTGTTCGCTAATCAGATCACCCCAATCGACGGCGTCGAGTGCTCGACGCCGGTGGTGCTGCGGCGCGCGACGGCCAAGGACGCGCAGCGCATGGAGCGTTTCTTCCGCCAGTTCGACGAAGTGTCGTTCTGCGAATGGCAGGATGCCAAATGCCTGCGCGGCGTGCTGATCCAGAAAACCACCACGGCCTATCTCGCCTTCGATGTCGAGGGCGAGATCGTTGGCGCAGTATTGGGCGGCATGCTCGGCAGTCGCGGCACGATCAACCATCTGGCTGTCAGCGCGCGCTATCGCAGCCAGGGTGTGGGGCAGCGGCTGGTGGAAGCGGCGTCAGCCGACATGAAACGGGTCGGTGTGCTGCGGATGTTTCTGTTCGTTGACGATGCTAACCTCGCGGGCAAGCGTTTCTGGACGGCCCAGGGTTTTTGCGAGCCTCACGGCGAACGGACATTTGAGAGGGATCTATGAATGAAACATCCGGCAGTGCGCCGCTGATGGTCGACCGTCAGCCATCGCGCACCTTTGCCGAAGCCAGCCCGGTGGTGGCCGGTTATTTCACTGTGTCGTTCGTCTTCGGGCTGATGGCGGTCAACGCCGGGCTGCCGCTGTGGCTGCCGGTGGCCATGTGTCTGTTCGTGTATGCCGGGGCTTCGCAATTCGCGGCGCTGGCGCTGATCAGCAGCGGTGCGTCGCTGACCACCATCGTGCTGACCACATTTCTGATCAATGCGCGGCACATGCTGATGTCGGTCTACATGGCGAAGGCCCTGCGGGCGCTGGGTCTGAGCCGCATGGAGCGCTGGTGCTATGCCGGCGGGCTCACCGATGAATCGTTCGCCTTTCACAGCGTCAAGCTGGGCACCGGGGCGCCGGTGAACATCCGTTATCTGATCGGCTTCAACCTGTTCTGCCACACCTCGTGGGTGATCGGCGGATTGCTCGGGGCCCTGTGTGCGCAATACGCTTCGCACCTGATCAAATACCAGCTCGACTACGCGCTGACCGCAATGATGCTCTACGTGCTGGTCTCGCTGTGCAACACCCGCAACAAACTCATCGCCGCTATGGCCGCAGTCGTCTGCATGGGCGCACTGAGTCTGGTGGGCAGCTCGCCGTTCAACGTTTTCATCGCCACGTTTGTGGGCTGTGGAGTGGGTGTATGCCTGACCAAACGTTCCTGATCCTGGTGGTCGCGCTGATGATGGCCGTGACCTTCCTGCCACGGGCCTTGCCGCTGCAGGTCAACACCGAGCACTGGCCGCCCTTCGTCGCCCGGGCGCTGGAATACCTGCCGGTGGCGATCGTCGCTGCGATCAGCCTGACCCCCTTGTTGATCAAGGAACAGCACATACAGCTCGATCGCCCGGAATTCTATGCAGCGATTCCGACGCTGTTATGTGCGTATTTCAGCAAAAACCTCTTTCTCAGTGTGGCGGTTGGGACGGCTGCGTACATTGCGCTCGGCTCGTTCATGTAACGGCAGGTCGACCACGTCGTTCAACGCCTGGCCGGACAGATCCGGGTTGTTCACCGCCAGGCGCACTTCGAGGAAATCCTCGAACCCGGGGAAAATCGTCAGGCCGTTCTTCTGCGCGGCCTCGCGGGAGACCATGCCGACCGCGTCCATCTGCGTGATGAGTGACAGGGTCAGCGTTTCGCTGCAGGAGTAAATCGTCCGCTGGCTGTTCTCGAAATTGCCCAGCCCGGCGTCGAGAAAACGCAAAAAGCTGTGGGAATACGGGCAATCTTCTGCAGGACGCACCTGAAACTTGTTGCCGAGCAACGTCAGCGGATCGTTCTCCTGACCGCAATGAGCACCGACCACCTGTACCTGCACTTCCGGCAGGACAATGCTCGGCAAGCCCGGACGCTGCGGGCCGATCAGCACCGCCAGGTCGAAGTCCTCGTTCTTCAGCTTGCTGAGATTTTCCATCGACTCGGCGTAGCTGAATTCCATCTGGTAGTCGGGGAACACATCGATCAAGCGTCCGATCAATCGTCGGTTGAAGTCCGGGTCCAGCGTAGTGTTCAACGCCACTTTCAACGTGCGCTGTCCCGGCACCTTCAGCGCCTCGACTTTCTCTTCCATCTGCCGCGTGGCAATCAGCACTCTGTCCATATAAGGCGTCAGCTCTGTGCCTTGCGGCGTCAGCGTCAGCCCTTTGTTGGAACGGCGAAACAAGCGGAAACCGAACTGTTCTTCGACCTTGTTCAACTGCGCGGCCAGGGCCTGCACAGTCAGGCACGAATGCTCGGCTGCGGCCGACAAGGAGCCGGTCTGCACGATGCGCATGAGGTTGCGTAAGGTTCTGCTATCCATGGGTAATGCCCTCTGAAGTGGGCTGGGTATTGTTGTGTACGTGACGGCCTGAACGGCGCCATTTGCCGGCTATATTCCTGTACCTGAGCATAGTTGTCGCGCAATTAGTAGCGAATCGATGTCCCCGCCGATGGCTGGAGGCTGACACAGGATCGGGGTTTTTGGTGACGTGGGGGTGATTGGGGTCAAAAAAAGTGCACGGTTTGGGTGCGTCTTCGTGTTTTTTCAAAGGAATTTTGGCGCGATTTTGACAGGCTATTCATTACACCACCTCACAAATGAAGTACCCCACCCCTACTTTTTCCCCTCCTGGCACACGCCTACATTGAGCTCCAACACCTGACCATCATCCCGAGGGCAGGTCACTGGAGTAGTCGTCATGCCATTTGTCAGCGTACGCATCACCCGCGACGGCGTTACCCGTGAGCAGAAAGCTCAGGTGATCGCCGAAATCACTGAAACCCTGGAACGCGTCCTCAACAAACGCCCGGACCTGACCCACATCGTGATCGAAGAAGTCGACACCGATAACTGGGGCTATGCCGGCATCACCACCACTGAGTACCGCCGACAACTGGCGGAACGGGGCCAGTCATGACCCCGACCGTAACCATCGATTTCGTCTCTGACGTGGTGTGCCCTTGGTGCGCACTCGGGGCGACGGCGCTGGAGCAGGCGATCGGCAATCTGGCCGGCGAGATTTCGGTGGAGCTGACCTACAAGCCCTTCGAACTCAACCCGGATATGCCCGCCGAAGGCGAACCGGCCGTGCAGCACCTGATGCGCAAATACGGCCGCACCGCCGAAGACGTCGCCGCCGGCAAGAAGATGCAGATCGAACGCGGCAAGGCCATCGGTTTCGAGTTCGACCTGGAAAAACGCACGCACTTTCACAACACCTTCGATGCCCATCGATTGCTGATGTGGGCAGCGCAGGAAGGGCGGCAAGTCGTGCTGAAAAAGATCCTGCTGCGCGCTTACTTCCGCGACGGCGACAACCCGAACGATCACCCGACCCTGATCCGTCTGGCGACCGAAGCCGGGCTTGATGCCGCGAGGGCCCGCAAGGTGCTGGCCAACGACGAATTCGCCAGCGAAGTGCGGCAACTGCAGGCGTTTTACCGGCAGCACGGGATCAACTCGGTGCCCGCGCTGATCCTGAACGGCAAGCACCTGGTGTCCGGTTCGCAATCGGTCGAGTACTACGAACAAATGCTGAAACAACTGGCTACGGCCTGATTCAACACCTTCTTATTGATTGAGGATTTCATCATGAGCAACTCGAAAAAAACCATCGTTATCACTGGTGCTTCCCAAGGTCTGGGCGAAGGTATGGTCAAAGCCTTCCGTGAGCTGGGCTACAACATCGTCGCCACTTCTCGCTCGATCAAACCGTCGAACGACCCGCAGATCCTGACCATCGCCGGCGACATCGGCGACCCTGCCACCGCACAGCGCGTGATCAGCGAAGGCGTGGCACGCTTCGGTCGCATCGACACCCTGGTCAACAACGCCGGCATCTTCGTCGCCAAACCGTTCACCGCCTACACCCCGGAAGATTACGCGGCGGTGCTGTCGGTCAACCTCAACGGCTTCTTCTACATCACCCAACTGGCCATCGCCGAGATGGAAAAACAAGGCAAGGGCCACGTCGTCAACATCACCACCAGCCTGGTCGACCACGCCATCGACGGCGTGCCCTCGGTCCTCGCGTCACTGACCAAGGGCGGCCTCAACGCCGCCACCAAATCCCTGGCCATCGAATACGCCAAACGCGGAATCCGGGTAAACGCGGTATCGCCGGGCATCATCAAAACGCCGATGCATGGCGCGGAAACCCACGCGGCGCTGGGGGCTCTGCATCCGGTTGGGCATATGGGTGAAGTTGACGATATTGCGCAGGCGGTGGTGTATCTGGATAACGCGAACTTTGTGACTGGCGAGATTCTGCATGTGGACGGCGGGCAGAGTGCTGGGCACTGATTGAAGCGATAACACAAAGCCCTTGCAGCGATGCGAGGGCTTTTTTGTGGGCGACAGTTTAGGAATCTGGGCTTAGCACTTTGACCGCGTCATCGACCAGCGCCTTGCTCAATTCCTGCAAGTATTGCGAGGCGCAGGCGTGGAGTTCCGGGTCGTTGGCGGCAGAAGTATCTGATGTGAGCAGTTTGGAAATGTGCAGCAGGTGGGATGCGTGGGAGAGGGCGGTGACGACCGGGACGCCGGGGTTGGTGCGGAAGAGGGCGTGGTTGGACTGGAAGGAAAAATGGGTGAGGCCGAGGGTTTTTAGGTCGTGGGGATTGGTCATGGCTTCACCTACCGTTGGCTGGTTGGTGGAAAGGGCAGACTTTGGACGGATCGATGCTAATCATTTGTGAAACTCCCTGTATCAAATGAGCGCTGCCACTTCGTTCTCAGGCGAAAGGGTGGCAGCTATGCGCAGGCTGAGAAACCGGAGATACAGGAACCCGGCAGGTCCGAAGACCTCCCACGCACAGCCGCCATTGCACGGAAATGCAGGCACAAAAAAACGCCGGCAAACGTGGGTTGGGGCGCTGGTGCGCCTGCATCTTACGCGGGTTCTCAGGCCCGGTCGCTGAATTGGCAGCGACGGGTTTGACGGTAGCTTGGGGGAGGGCTGAGCGCAATCGTGGCCAGTTGGTGGCGGGGCTGATGTTGTTGGAAGAAACCTATAACCTTTGATCACCCAGCAACTGAAGGAGGGAATCAGCGATGGTCAATGACCTGGAGCAATTCCAGCAGGACTTGCTGGACTCTGTCCGCCAAATGAAGGCGGGAAAAGCTGCTCGTGTGACAGAGGTGCCACTCTCGGCGGCTGCTGAAGCGCGGGCCAAGGTGGGCGTTTCGCAGAGCGCGTTTGCCAAGTTGATCGGTGTGAGTCTGCGGACGTTGCAGGATTGGGAGCAGGGTCGCAGGCAGCCGACAGGTGCGGCACAGACGCTGTTACGTGTTGCTAGCCAGCATCCGGAAGCATTGCGGGATTTGCAGCCAGCCTGAGGTGAAGTCGTCTACGGATTGTTCCGATTAAAAATGGCAACACGGTTGCTGATGATCGGAGATGTGGACGTTTTGTGGACACTCCAGAAACAACAAAGCCCCTGCATTACTGCAGGGGCTTTGTTTTGTATGGTGCGGCACCAGGAGTCGAACAAGTAGCTAATATATTGAATTTATAAGAAAATATTTATAGTGGCTAGGCGGGCTATCTCATTATCTATCCTTATTTAATTATCTGTAAGTACCGATCATTACCTCGTCTTAAATAGATCAAATTATGGCAGTGGCCGAGCTTCGCTTTCTACTAAGGTGCGACATGCGGATTAGTATTTTCTATTCGATATTTTAACGGTCTGCCGCTTTTGTTAAGGGCAGGTGAGCGCTCAGCTGATTCGTGCTATCATACATTCCTAATAACTTGTCCTTTCAGTGAGAGTTTGACTCGTAATGGAATACACAATATTAAAAAGCTTCGATCATGTTTCTTTATACATAGATCAAGTTTCAAATATCGCTGATAATAATAAAGGCGCATTTGGCTTTTTGGCTTCTTCAGCATATGATCAAATGGCGTCAAAAGGGCAGTTGTGGGTAATAGTTAATGAGGCTGGAGAACTAAAAGGGTATCTGATGTTTGGCGGCACTATGCCGAGTATTAAAGTTTTTCAGATTTACTCCTGTCGCTCTGTAAAAGGGCATCGAATTGGTTCGCGTTTAATAAGTTCGTTGAAAGATTTTGCCAAAGAGCACGGCTACCATTCCATTGTGGCTAGGGTAGCTTCTGATTTGCCAGCGAACGAGTTTTGGAGCAAGTTAGGGTTTCAGGTTTATAAGCAGGTCAAGGGCGGAGAAACGACTAAGCGGATTATTAATGTCCGTGGATTTGTTGTGAATGATAATGACTTGTTCGGCTCATTAGGCAACGAGCGAGTAGGCGTTAGACCAACAGGGCCTGTACTTAAAAAACGGATTTATGCCTTGGATCTTAATCTTCTATTGGATGTTTCCAAGGCAAGGCCAGGCTATGAGCAGATAGTGAAAATCATGCAGGTTGGATTCCAAGGAGGATTTTCAATTTGCATAACTCCAGAGTTCAAAGCGGAGCTTGAACGGCAATCGTCACACTTTTCGGATGATCCAGTTTTGAGAATGGCTGGAGCATTCCCTGAACTAATGGCAAATACTGATGTTCAAGAAATAGCTGAATCATTGAGAAGAGATATTTTTCCGTCTAGAACAGCAGGTAGAAAGGCAGCTCAGAATGATGAGTCTGATTTACGGCACTTGGCTTATTGCATATCTGCCAAAATAGATGGTTTCATAACTCGCGAGAAAGCACTTCTAAGGTCTTGCAATGATATTAAATATAAGTATGGGTGTTCTATACTTTCGCCTGATGAGCTTGTCACGGATAATGGATTCTCAAAGTCTGATAAGCCGCTGAATTCTGATTTTTCGTTCTCTTCTTCTACTATGACTGATGAGTTAAGTGCTTTTTTAAGCTCTTTTTCAGTGCCAGAGCTAGTGAGTGGAAGTCTTGATTCGGCCTCGCCTACTAAAGAGGGGGCGAATGTATATGAGGCCCGGCTGGATGGGGAGTTATTCGGCATATATTATTTCCAGAAACCGGTTAAATCTTCAGGGCATGCATTAGCCGCGTTGTATATCGATGAGAGCCGTCCTCAAGCAATCGCAGCAATTGACCACTTTCTAGAAATGGCTTTGAGATATAAGTGCTCGTTCTCGCATCGCTTGGATTTATATATCGGGAAAGATCAGGATATCACTGCAGAAACCCTTACTAAGAAAGGCTTTTTCAAATCCGAAGATCATTTTGTAAAAATTATGAGTAGCGAATTTTTAGACCGTAAAAACTGGTCGGACTTCGCTCGAACCGTCAAAACTTTTTGCGAGTTCAGTATTCCAGAAAAGCTCCCTTCAAAGAAGGAACTTCAAAATACCGGCATATTTATCTCTGATGCATTTAATGAGTCTCAAGTATTTTCTTGGTTCGATTTCGAGACTGCTATTGGGCCTAAGTTTATTTTGAGCTCCGATAGGGATTGTATCATAGTGCCTATTCGTGAAAAATTCGCTAATGGGTTGATAGGTAACGTAAAGAACCAGCTGTCTCTGCTGTCTAGTCATCAGCAAATATTTTTACTTGAGAAAGCGTATTTTAGGTCACCAGTTAGAGAGTCTATTTTTACACGGGGTGGGGTTATTGCTTTTTACGTTTCGGGCATAAAAAGCATTCAGGAAATCATAGGTTTCGCACGAATTACATTTTCAGATGTCATAGATATTGACGAGGCAGCCGTTAAGTTTGATCGACAGGGTGTTTTGTCAAAAAAAGAGCTACTTGATATTTCTGATGGGGCAGGGCGTGTTCATGTCTTCACGTTTGATAACTTTATTGAGTTTGATCGGCGCGTATCATTTTCAAGGGCGAAAGAGTTGGGTCTAATAAGTAATGCTAACTTAGTCTCCCCTGAACGAATAGGCGTGGATAAGCTGAAGATATTAATTGGGGAAGCCTATAATGATTGAGGCGCTGGTGTCCATCAAGCCGAAGCATGTGGATAATATTATGCGAGGCAAAAAGAGTGTTGAGCTTAGAGTTAAGCCCATAAGTTTGCCACCTGGGTCCCGACTATGGGTGTATACAACTCTACCGGTGGGTAGTATAGATATGTCCGCACAGGTAGATTTTGTAAAGAGTATGCCTCCAGAGGAAATATGGACAAAGTATGGAAAAGAGATCTGTATTTCTAAACTTGATTTTGACCTATACACAGCTGGGCGCGATCTAGTAACGGCTATCGGCTTGAGAGACATAACCATTTTAGATCAAGGTGTATGCTTACCTTTGATTCGCATGAGGCTTGGCAAGTTTCAACCCCCACAGTTTTTTTCCAAAATAGCCCCGGACAGTCCGCTACTCACACTTCTTTGTGGGGGTAATGAGGTAGCTAGCGATTAGGTATGGCTATATAGGGTTTAGATAGTAACGGGTTAGGTTAACTCGTCAAGGGAATAAAATATGTTTCGCAGTCTCTGCTAGTGGCACATTTTTACGTAAAGAAGTGGCATATGAAAATCTAGCTGTTATGAAGCCGCGGCTGGGCGATCGATAACTTTGAATGATGGGGGTATCTCGAGCGTACGAGTTGTTTTTATATAGTGTTGTCGTTTATTTTTAGGTCTAGTTCAAGTTGTCGAAACGTAAGCGTAGTTCCCTGCGATTTAAGTTCCTTACTTGCCATCTGAAATCTTTTATGGATCTCTAGTTTTTCGTACGCTTTAATTTTTTCGAAAAAACTATATATGGCTGGCTCTATAAGGGAGTTTCCATAACTGAGCAGTTCACTTTTTTTAAGTTCTTTTAGTGAGTATTTGCTCGTGCTATCTGCTAAATACTCAACTACAGTTGACGTTATGCTCCTTGCGTCTTTTGAACAGAGATGTCTAAATACTCTGACGGCCATTCCCAGAGGGTTAGGGTTATTTTGAAGTACTATGTTCATTGTTCGGTTTTTTAGCTCACTCAGATACTCGTCATTACAGATAAATTCTTGGGTGCGCCAGTTCATTAGTATTGCATCCCAGTTGAGTACTGTCGTGTTAACTAATGACGATATGTTGTCATATTTTACAAGCCCTTCACTAATGGCCCAGGTTTTTTTTGCATCCCATATGTCGATCGGCCATCCTGAAATTTCAAGACGATAACCGCCAAATTTATTTTTATGTGCTTTTAGAGATATAAGTTTTATTTCACAGCTTTCCCAATCACCATCAATCACCAAGTCTATATCAGATGAGAATCCTCTGCGACCCATCAAAGCAAGGTCGCGAAGTATCCCCCCGAATAGATATATATCGCCAAACTTCATTGTGTATAAAATTGAGTTAATGAAGTTTGCGATTTCTTTTGGCAGGCGCACACGGGTTCTCTGAGCTTTTTGCTCGTCCAAAAAACTCAAGCTAAGCTGGCTGCTTTTGCTGTTTTGCCGTCTCGGTGAGGTGAAGAGTCTTTCAACTCTCCCTCTCAATTGTTTAAATGAAACGGCGGGTCTTATTTTATGTGGCATTTATTAAAGACTTGAACTCGGTATGTTTTTTTATCAAGTATGATTCTGTCATTCCGGATAATGCGTCGCATACAAGTTGGCATTTCGCATATGTTGATTTGTCGGAAGTCATATAAATTCTTCTGTAGTTTTCCGATATGCCACCATAAACGTATCTCTCAAAAGGAAAGTCTGCATCATCCTCTTTAGCTACGGCGTCCCAAAGCATACCCATCATACTTTTTATGTAATTGCTGCCTTGTAGTTCTAGGCGCAAAACGTCTTTGTGCTGAAATCCATGCCTGTAGTCGAAGCTTTTCGTTGCTTTGCATAGCTCTGAACAGCTAGAGTTTTTAATAAGTTCGAAGCCCGGAGTAATGGTTCCTGACATTATTTTTTCGATATTTTCGACAAATACCGTGGTAGCAGCAGATACCATTTCTGAAATGGCTTTGACTCTAAACATCTGCATTGAAATATCATTAAGCTCTCGTGAGCTCAGGTTTTCATTTTTGAATTCGGTATTTTTCTTTCGTGCGGCGTGCACGACATTTTTGATAGTTTCGTCTTGGCCTGGAGTACTTTCCAGAAAGTCCATAAGGTCATAAAACGACGCATAGCCCTTCTTTACAGTATCTTCAGCATCTATCACAGAGTAAGCAATATCATCACAAGCTTCCATGACATAAGCGAGAGGATGTCTGATTCCCTCCGCTAGGCCTGTTTCGGCCCACACTTCGTTTATTATTTCTGTTTCACTAACAAATATACCATGCTTCTTAAATCCACCCTTGTTTTGTGATCCATAAATGCTCGGGTATTTTAGAAGCGCTGCAAGGGTACCGACCGTTAAATTTAGCCCGAATTGATCGTTCAACAGTTGCAGTCGTGTGAGGAGTCTAAAAGTCTGCGCATTTCCGTCGAAGCTCAAAAAATCAGCTGATATATGGTCGCTGTGTTTTTGCTCAGCGAACCATTGCTGCATTGCGAGCTCACCCTGATGCCCAAAAGGTGGGTTGCCAAGATCGTGTGCTAGACCAACTGCCGCCAATATTGACGGTATATTTCTTTTTACTTGAAGTTTCTCGTGGTCTTCGCCGAAAACTTTTTCTGCGTACTCGAAAGACAGTCTGACACCGATGCTTCGAGCTAAATTACTTACCTCGAATGAATGCGTGAGTCTCGTTCTGACTGAGTCATTCTCTTCCATTGGGAATACTTGGGTTTTATCGGCTAACCTTCGCGTTGGTGTTGCAAAAAGTATTCTGTCGTAATCACGTTCAAACTCCGTTCTCCCGATTCCTGTGCCGATGGTTTCCGTTGAACCATGAAGCTCTTTTCGACGAGATTGATTTAGAAGCCTTTCCCACGTAAGCATGTGTTCCCTCACTTTCTAATCAAAAAAAGATTGCGGTTTGTGCTCGATTTTTACTTGGCTAAGGCGCTTTAATCAGGAGAACTCTTCGAGTTGCACTGATTTTGAGTGTAATAGATCTCTCTTCGCCCTACTACCCTCGCGGAGATCCGGACGTCATCCCACTTAGCTTCCCCACGTCGTCCCGCCACGAATGTTGAGTGTTATCAGGGATCAAGGCCCCTGCGACCTGTGAGGGTTGTCCACTAACACGGGACTGGCGGCTCCTTACGACCGGGAGCATGGGCACCTCATGATCTGGCCTCCTGAGCACCGTTACCGGTGGGCGGGTGGAGGCTGCACTGGCTGACGAAACCAACGCCGCGAGATCCTGAGTCGGGTGAAGGTAGTGATGGGATGACCGGGGCATGCCTGGCTGTCAGTCAGGTGCAGTCCATTCCTTGGGCTGCGGCACCATCATCTGCATCGCTGTTGCTGGTGACTTCGGTGTTTGTCACGCCAATTGTCACGAGGGGGAATGCCGCAAAGCCTTGTACGAGGTGGGCTGCAGCAGCGGTAGGAGCGCCCGTCTCTTTCCAGAAGAAAGAGACGGGCGCAGGTTGGCGCAGTGAAATGGCCAAGCGGATAGGTTGCTGCAGGGCAGCTGGGCAGGGGTATGTATTTGCCGCAATGGCAATGATCTGAAGTAGGCATCCATCACTCGGTGAGTGACCGTGCGAGCTGCCGGACGCTAATCGCACTTTGGGAGAACCACCACGGTGTGGCGTAGCCTTAAAGGTTCTGGCTACCTGGGTTGCTGTCAACGACAGCGCTTGCCCGATCTTTTCTACGCCTGTGGATAATTTGGGTCAAGGCTCGAATTTTCGGGAATTCTGCGGCTGTCGATGAAATTATCCACCGGTGGAAATCCGTGGTTTTCCACAGACAGTTGCGTGGGCTTTAGATTTTTTAAGTGAGGTCCATCCAAGCAGGGCGGCTTTGCAGCCCTGCTTGGATGGACCCGCGTGGACAAGCGGATCACTGAGATATAAAGACCGAGCGCTTACTCGGTTGCGCCACGTTTTGCTTTTAAGCGAGTGACGTTCGCTCCGGTCTGGTTCGCGAATTCGTGTGGAGTGACATGCTCCTGCCGGTTGGCCTCCAGGTACCGGCTCCACCAGTTCATGATCAGCCTGCGCTCCTCGATGAACTCGGCCTTGTGGATGTAAGCGGCGCGGACGTTGTTCCGCTCTTTGTGGCTCATCTGCCTTTCAATGGCTGTCTCGGACCACAGTCCTGATTCAATCAGCGCGCTACAGGCCATCGAACGAAACCCATGCCCGCAGATTTCGGTTTTGGTGTCATAGCCCATTTTTCTGAGCGCGCTGTTCACCGTGTTTTCAGACATGGGTTTCCAGGGCTTGGCATCACCTGCAAACACCAGGTCGAATTCGCCGGTGAGGAGGTGGATCTGTTCAAGCAGAGTCACGGCTTGTGGCGATAAGGGTACAAGGTGGATGTCCCCGGCCATCTTTGTACCCCTTGTGGAAAAGGGCACTCCGTCCAATGTCGGACGAGTGTCCGGTATCTCCCAGGTGCCGCGCTTGAGGTCGAACTCGCCCCAGCGGGCGAATCGCAGTTCGCTGGAGCGTACGAACACATGCAGCGAGAGCATGACCGTCAGCCGGGTAAGTGCGCGGCCTTTGTATGTGTCGATACGCTCCTGCAATTCAGGCAGACGCGATAAGGGTAAAGCAGGGCGGTGAATCACCCTCGGAGCTTTGATCAAACCTTCAAGGTCGGAGGCAGGGTTTGCCGCGATCTGTCGAGCACGTTTCGCCTCGCGCATGATGCTTTGCAGGTAGTTTTGTACCCTTAAAGCGACGTCAATCGTGCCACGCTTCTGGATCGCTTCCAGAGGTTGCATCAGGTCATGGGTGTCCAGATCGACAATAGAGCGAGCGCCGATCAGCGGGAAGACATGGGTTTTGAGGCGGCTCAGGACGGTCTTGGCATGGCCCGGAGCCCATTTGGCAGACATCGCTTTGTGCCAGTCCAGTGCGGCGCTTTCAAAGGTTCGGCCTTTGATTGCAGCCTGCGTCTTGGCTTGGTGTTTGGTCTCTATGGGGTCGATGCCTTTCGCCAGCATCCGTTTGACCTCTAGGCGCTTGTTGCGCGCATCGGCGAGTCCGACCACGGGGTAGCTGCCGAACGAGGTTAGTCCTTCGCGTCCATCAGGTTTGACATACCTGAGACGCCAGCCTTTACGGCCATTGGGTTGGACTAGAAGGTAGAGGCCGTCGCCGTCGAAAAGCTTGTAGGCGCGGTCGGTGGGCTTGGCTGAGCGGCATGCCGAATCGGAGAGTGGAGCAGTGGTGCGCGACATAAGGGTACTCCCCCTTTATCGAATTACCTTACCCCTAACACTACCCCTAAAACGATTGGAATCCACCAGTTTCTGACGGAAACCGATGGAACGCCAAAACGAAAAAACCCGCCAGAAGGCGGGTTTTTCGGGGGTTCCAGAGATTTTGAAAGCTTTCTATGGAACCTTGAATGGTGCCGGCACCAGGAATCGAACCCGGGACCTACTGATTACAAGTCAGTTGCTCTACCATCTGAGCTATACCGGCGTGTGGGCGACGATTATAGCGACTCGGGGGCTTCTGTAAACCCCTGAATTCAGACTATTTTTGCGCCCTCTGCGAATCACGCCCGGCGCAGGACGTTGCGCAGTTTTTGTACAGCGCGCCAGGCGCGGCTGTTTTGCATGGCGCGCAGTTCGGCTTCGGCGTGTTCGGCGCGTTGCAGGGCGGTTTCCAGGGCCGGGTTTACCGGGTGGGCGAGGTTGTGGCCTTTGCACAGCTGGAAGTTGTCGAGGTTGCACGGTGGCAGGTCGAACGCGGGTTTGAGGTTGATGTGTTCGTTGGCGAGGAAGAAGCTGTTGAGGCCGTCGAACAGGACGTTGGTGTAGCCGGCGTCGGTCACCAGGTGTCCCCAGGTGTGGTCGCGCTCCCATGGGGTTTCGATGAGGATGATCCAGGGGCGGAAGCGGCCGAAGTCCATCCCGCGCAGGACGGTTTCTTCGTGGCCCTCGACGTCGATTTTCAGGAAGTGGATCGGCCGCTCGGCGGCGTGTTCTTCGCAGATCGAGGTCAGTGTGCGTGCGGTGACGGTGAGGCTTTGCACGTCCATGCCGAGGTTTTTGCGCTCTTGCGCAACGACCGGGTCAGCGGTGGACAGGCCGGTGTCGGGAATGCCGTAGAAGGTCAGTTCGCCCGGCTGGTCGCTGGCCACGCATTGCAGCGTGGTATCGCGGGGGCGATGGTGGCGGAGCGCGTCGTAATAGTTCTGCATCGGTTCGACATTGATGCCCTGCCAGCCGCGATCATAAAAGGCTTTGGTGACCGAGTCGTGGATCGGGTCATTGGCGCCGACGTCGATATAAAAACCGTTTTCAAAATACTGCAGGGCGCGCCAAAGGCGAACGTCCTCGAAATTCTGTGCGTAAGAAATGAACGTCACGGTCGCTTCCTGTCGGTCGATTTTTTCTTGTTCGGGCCTGCGCTACCTGCACGGCGTAGGTCTGTATAGCAAGGGTGGCTGGCCGGCGCAATTTTCCGTTCCCTGCGTCCATGATTCGGCGGATATGTCCTTTTGCTTGGGGGCTTATGCACAACAGGCTTTGAAGAGGGCGGGCTTAGAGGGGATTTTGTGAAAGGGTTCTCATTTGGTGCGCAAATCCCTGTTTTATGGGTTTTTTATTCATATGAACAAAAAATGACCAAGGTTGCTATTGGCCTGAAATAGGCGCGGATATGGGATCCAAGAGAAATCCATCAACAGAGTTATCCACAGGCCGTAAAGATTTAAGCGCGTTCTGCCAGCAGCAGAAAATTACGCGGTGTGAGCGGCGCTTTGCAGAAGGTGCCGAGACGTACGACGTATCCCTGTTCGGTGAGGAAAAGTGCCCGATCAAGATTCAGCCAAAGCTCCAGTGGGCGTCGGAAGAGTCCGCGCAGCAATTCCAGGTTGCGAACTTCGGCCAACCGCTGCCAACCGGCGGCTTCGAGAGCTACCCAATCCGGCGAGCCGATTGTGGATAACTCTTTCAACGCTGCCAGGTCGCAGCAGTAATCGGCGAACGGTTTGTCCAGCCAGGCGCTCGGCAGCGACGGCGTCGGCAGGTATTCGTCGGTGCCGCGTACTTGCCGCTGCAGCAAATCGAAAGCCAGCCGGCGGGCCATGGAAGTGTCGCGCTGACGTCGGACACGGGCACCGGCGGTGACGGTTTCGCTCATCGGCAGGGACAGATCTTCCAGCGACAGCTGTAGGGCAGAGTGCGAGCCGGCGGAAGATAACGCCTGATACTCCGCTCGATTGATCCGGTTATAGCAGCACGGTGCGATTGCCAACTGTCGGCAACCTGCGGCGCTGGCCAGTTGCATCAGCCGCACATGCAAATCACCACAAGCGTGCAGGGCAACAGGTGTGTGTTCGGCGTTCAGCAATAAAGCGGTGTTCGCGGCGAGTACATCCTGCTCGACATGCAGTGCGTGCAACTGATGACGCTGACTCAGTGCCTGACCGCTCGCGACCAGCGCTGGATCATATTCCAGGCAAGTGAGCTGCTGATCGGCACCGAGCAGACGCCGCCCCAAATGGCCTTTACCCGAACACCAGTCCAGCCAGTGCTTCGGTTGCGCGGCAAACGACAAGCGGCTGGCGAAGGCCTCGATCTGCTGCCATTTGCGCCCCGGTACATCGACATTCAGGCGATGGCCGGCAGCTTCCAGTGAATGTGCAGGCAACTCACCCACCGCACTCAGTTCAAGCGACAACGCTGCCAATGAAGCAAAGGGCTCGGGTGCATCCAAAAGTTCGGCAGGGTTGTTGTGGGCGTTTTCCGCCTCTTCCAGCGATCGTCCGCGTAGCCACGAAGCCAGCTCCGGGCAGGATGCTTCCCAAGGTAGATGCAGATGAGTAAACGGGCGGGGTTTCCACAGCGCCTGATGCGTCGTGAGAAATGTATCCAGTGCGGTGAAGCGGGCGAGTAAGTCCTCGCCCGTCAGCACGTAAGAAGAGTCAGCGTCCCTGGCACGCATCGACGCGCAGCCAGCGTTCCAGCAGTTTGAAACCGCGAACCAGCACGTAGGCCATCACCAGGTAGAACAAGCCGGCAGCGAAGAAGATCTCCACTGGCAGGTAAGTACGGGCAATGATCGTGCGCGCCATGCCGGTCAGTTCCAGCAGCGTCACGGTGCTGGCCAGGGCGCTGGCCTTGAGCATCAGAATCACTTCGTTGCTGTAGGCCGGCAGGCCGATGCGCGCAGCACGCGGCAGGATGATGTAGAACAGCGCTTTCGGCCGGGACATGCCCAGAGCCCGCGCCGCTTCGATTTCACCCGGCGGAATGGCCTGGATTGCGCCGCGCAGGATCTCGGCGATGTACGCCGCGGTGTGCAGTGTCATGGTCGCGGTCGCGCACCAGAACGGATCACGCAGGTACGGCCACAGCGAGCTGCTGCGTACCGCGTCGAACTGCGCCAGGCCGTAATAGACCAGGAACAGTTGAACCAGCAACGGCGTGCCACGGAAAAAGAAGATGTAGGCGTAGGGCAAAGCGCGCACGTACCACAGCTTCGAAGAGCGGGCGATGCCCAGCGGGATCGCCAGCAGCAGACCGGCTATGACTGCGATGGCCACCAGTTCCAGAGTCAGGGTCGCGCCCTGCGCCAGTTTCGGCAGCCACTTGATAATGACTTCCCAGTTCATTGAGCGCTCCTCGCGAAGCCGCGTGCGGCGCGTTTTTCCAGGAAGTGCATGCCTGTCATCGCCAGCACCGTCAGGCACAGGTACATGAGGGCGGCGACCATATAAAAGGTGAACGGCTGTTTGGACACGGTCACGCCGATCTGTGCGTGACGCATGATTTCTTCCAGACCGATGACCGACACCAGGGCGGTGTCCTTCATCAGGATCATGAACAGGTTACCCAGACCGGGCAGGGCGATGCGCCACATCTGCGGCATGATCAGCTTGGTGAAGATCCGCCATTTCGACAGGCCCAGGGCCACACCAGCCTCACGGTGCCCTTTGGGAATGGCGAGAATCGCACCACGAAACACTTCCGTGGCGTAGGCGCCGAAGCACAGGCCCAGCGCGATGACGCCGGCGGCGAAGGCGCTGAGTTCCAGATCGGGATTGCCGAAGAACTCCCCGAGCGCGCGCATCGCATTGACCGTACCGAAGTAGATCAGCAATACCCAGAGCAATTCCGGGACGCCGCGTACCAGGGTCGAATAAGTGCCGCCAAGCCATTGCAGCGGCTTGTACGGGGAAGTCTTGGCCAGGGCGCCGAGCAGACCGAGCACCAGCCCGAGACACAGAGCCGTAAGTGCCAGTTTGACGGTCATCAGCGCACCGGCGGCGAGCGCCGGGCCGAATCCGTAGAGGTCGATAATCATGGATTTCTTTTCAAATCGCGGCAGGCAAGGCCGGGAGCCTGCACCGTCAGAGCACGGTGCAGGTCCCGCACGTCAGGATCAGTAGATGCTGAACGGGAAGTACTTGTCGTTGATCTTCTTGTAGGTACCGTCGGCAACGATTTCCTTCAATGCGGCGTTCAGCTTCTCGCGCAGCGGGTCACCTTTGCGCACGGCGATGCCGATCTTGTCGCTTTCCACGACCGCGTTGCCCTTGAACTCGTAGTTCTTGCCTGCGTCGGTTTTCAGCCAGTCATAGTTGGCGTACTTGTCGGCCAGAATCGCGTCGACACGACCGGACGTCAGGTCCAGGTAGGCGTTTTCCTGAGTGTCATAGAGTTTGACTTCGATATCGCTACCGTAAGTGTCTTCAAGCCAGGTGCCGGCCAGGGTCGCGCGTTGCGTACCGATGATCTTGCCTTTGAGCGAGTCCTTGTCGGTTTTGAAATCGACGTTTTTCGGCGCGATGAACTGCAGCTTGTTCGAGTAGTACGGGTCGGTGAAGTCCACCGCGCCCTTGCGCTCGTCGGTGATCGACAGCGAGGAAATCAGGAAGTCGAACTTCTTGGCGTTCAGGGCCGGGATGATGCCGTCCCAGTCGGAAGTCACGACGCTGCATTCGACTTTCATCTTGGCGCACAGGGCGTCGCCGATGTCTTTGTCGAAACCGACGACCTGGCCACTGGCGTCTTTATTGTTGAACGGCGGGTAAGCGGCTTCGATGCCCATCTTCAGGGTCTCGGCCATGGCGCCGGCGCTGAACGCCAGGGAGACGGCGGCGGCCAGGAAGACCTTTTTGTAGTTCTGCATGCGGGTAGCTCCGTTAGCGGTTGCTGGACATGAATTGTTTGCAGCGCGCCGAAAGCGGGTTGTCGAACACCTGCTGTGGCGATCCTTGCTCTTCGACCAGGCCCTGGTGGAGGAATACCACTTCACTGGACACCTGACGGGCGAACCCCATTTCGTGGGTCACGAGCAGCATGGTGCGGCCTTCTTCGGCCAATGCGCGGATGACATTAAGTACTTCCTGGACCATTTCCGGGTCAAGGGCGGAGGTGGGCTCGTCGAACAGGATCACCTTGGGCTGCATCG